>Ga0335071_10001354_pt1 | contig 26307 bp, 24 predicted proteins | sample Lox_Sample_15_FD_206724 | JGI IMG/M metagenome (GOLD analysis project Ga0335071, IMG submission 206724) | Soil microbial communities from Loxahatchee National Wildlife Refuge, Florida, United States - Lox_Sample_1.5 | ecosystem: Environmental > Terrestrial > Soil > Wetlands | place: USA...
ACGAGCGGCGAGCGATTGTAAATCTCGTATCTCTTTTCTCCGACCTCTTGTTACCTGCGCTATATTCCTCAACCCCTCGCTCCCCGTTCCCTCATCCCTGACTCCTGGTTTATCGTCGAGGTGTGATGGCTACCGCAATTAACCAGGCTCCCAACCCCGCACCCGAGGCACAGGAGATTTACCGTCGCTGGATTCGCTTCCTCGACGAAGAGTTTCTCCGTCACAGCTCACCTGAGCGCCGCGCCGAGATCGTGCGCGATCAGCTCTATCAGCTCTACCTCGGCCGCCCCCATGGCGGCAAACTCAATCTGACGCTGACCTCGGAACTGCCCGGTAACGTCGTCAGCCTCTCGCTCGATCCCGAAAACGTCACACTCGAGGCGGGCCACTTTCCCGACGTCGACCGCGACAAGTTCGCCCCTCGCAAGCCCCTGCTCTGGTTCTGGCAGATGTTCGATCGCTCGCCCGTCGGACTCAATCACTGGCTCGGTCTTCGTTTCCGCTGCATGCTCGGCCGTCACATCTTCGACCACATGGGCTCGGGCGTAAAGATCTATCACGGTGTCGATCTCACATACGGCTACAACCTTTCGATCGGTGACGGCGTCACCATCCACCAGCGCGTTCTGCTCAACGATCGCGGCGGCATCACCATCGGCAAGAACGCCATCATCGGCTCTTTCTCGCGCATCTTCTCCCACTCTCACGATGCACACGACTACGAGAAGGTCCGCCTCATCCCCACCACCATCGGCGCGCGCGCCCACATCGCCACGCACACGGTTGTCCTCGCCGGCCAGAACATCAAAGACGACGAAATCGTCGGCAGCTTCCCCGCCGATCGTGACTAGCAACGCAAATCCCGCAAGACCGGAGTGGAATTAATTCATCGGCGCGCCGTTTCATTCTGTCGTGCGAGCCCATCTCGTATTGCGGCTTCCAGCGTATCGATGTCTATATCCTTTAGAGCTTTAAACCGGATGCAATATCCGGTCACGCTCGCCTTGCCTAGTTTCTTCCCATACATCTTGGCTAAGTACTTCTTATCTTTGTGACCAAGAATATAGACAGAGATTCCGGTCTTGTTTCCGCTCACACCGATTCGAAAAGACTCTTTACTTTTTCCGTTGGCATACTCGATTGTGTAGGATCCGTATCCAATCGTGGGATTTGAAACCTGACGATCTTTGCTGTCTTTGCCATCTGAGAACCATAATTTGCATTTCGGTGACACTTGAACTGTGAGCCGATGCAACTCTCGCAAGTCAGTGCGTTTTGGCTCCGGTTGGCCGGCGATGTAGGTCTTGATTTGTTCTTGTACATTCATAGATTCTGCTCCCCAGCTGCGTGCACGAGATTATAGGACCTTTATTCGTTTCGAGCGGCCTCCGCGCGCGGCTCGGTGCCCCCCGCTCATCCGAAACCTCACTGAGGGTGCCCTGGCCGGTCGCCTTTGGGGACCGGATCTTTGCCGGCGTGCGACCACCCGCCTCCGACCCCTGTTCATCCGTCACTGACCGCTCTCCCACGCCCTCTGCTACACTGCGCTGCGCAGCCCTCCACCATGCTCTTCAAGGCCCTTAGCGCAGCCGTCTACGGCATCGATGCCAGTCTCATCGATGTCGAAGTCGACTACAGCGGCGTCGTCGCCAACGAAGATCACTTCCACACGGTCGGTCTTCCCGACGCCGCTGTCCGAGAAAGCCGCGACCGCGTCCGCGCCGCCATCAAGAACTCCGGCTACCTCATCCCGCCCACCTTCATCACCATCAACCTCGCCCCCGCCGACCTCAAGAAAGAAGGCTCGGGCTTCGATCTCCCCATCGCCGTCGGCATCCTGGGCGCTTACGGCGCTTTGCGCGCCGACGATCTCAGCCGCTTTCTCTTCGTTGGCGAGCTCGGCCTCGATGGAAGTGTTCGCTCCGTCCCCGGCATGCTGCCCGTCGCCGTCGCCGCCCGCGCCAGGGGCATTCCCAACCTCATCATCCCCACCGCCAACGCCGCGGAGGCTGCTGTCGTCGAAGGCGTCAACGTCTATCCGGTCTCTTCGCTGCTCGACGTCATCGAGCTTCTCAACTCCGCTGTGGTCGGCGTCATACAGCGGGAGCCGTTCCGCGTTGCCACTGAAAAACTGCTCGGCCAGCTCGAGATCTTCTCGGTCGACTTCAGCGACGTCCGCGGCCAGCAAACCGCCAAGCGTGCCCTCGAGGTCGCCGCCGCGGGCAGCCACAACATCCTCATGATCGGCCCTCCGGGATCCGGCAAAACCATGCTGGCCAAGCGCCTGCCGTCCATCCTCGCTCCGCTTACCTTCGAGGAGGCGCTCGAAACCACCAAGATTCACTCCGTGGCCGGCGTCCTCAATGGCGAGGGTCTTGTCACGCAGCGGCCTTTCCGCTCCCCGCACCACACGATCTCCGACGCCGGGCTGATCGGCGGCGGCATCATCCCGCGCCCCGGCGAGGTCTCGCTGGCCCACAACGGCCTGCTGTTTCTCGACGAGCTGCCGGAATTTCCCCGCAACGTGCTCGAAGTCATGCGCCAGCCGCTCGAGGACCACACCGTCACCATCGCGCGCGCCTCCATGTCGCTCAGTTTTCCCGCGCGCTTCATGCTGGCTGCCGCCATGAACCCCTGCCCCTGCGGCTACTTCAACGACAAGTCACGCGAGTGCATGTGCACTCCGCCGATGATCCAGCGCTACGTAGCTAAGATCTCCGGGCCCCTTCTCGACCGCATCGACATCCACATCGAAGTTCCTGCGGTTCAATACAAGGAACTCCGCGGCGGCGCGGCAGCCGAGGGCTCCGCACAAATCCGTGCCCGCGTCATGGCCGCAAGGCAGGTTCAGAGACAACGTTTCACCAAAGCCAAGGAAAAGATCTACGCCAACGCGCAGATGACTACCCGCCAGATCCGCGCCTTTTGCGAACTCGGCTCCGATGCCGAGCGCCTCCTTGAGCGCGCCATGCAGCAACAGGGTCTCACCGCCCGAGCCCACGACCGCATCCTCAAAGTGGCCAGGACGATTGCAGACCTGGAGGGCGCGGAATCCCTTACCGTAGCCCATCTCGCAGAAGCCATCCAGTACCGAACCCTCGATCGCAGTTACTGGAGCTGAGACTCGGGGTTTGCCTGGCTGCCTGGGGAGAAATCGGATTCAAAAGGGGTTGAACAAAGGCACGGCTTCTCGCCGGGCCGATGAACTCCACAAAAGGAAGCCGGCTTCTGTCCCCGTCGCGCCTCCCATTACTCCAGATTCTGAAGGCTTTCTCATCCATTGCCGATGATTCCGTCAATGGGTGAGAGTCGTCTCATCCGTCCAGGAGAGCGAATGCCCGAACCCTTCCTTCATCCCGCGTGGCTCATCATCCCGGCTTTCCTATGTCTGTTCCTGGCCCGGTTTTTCCGCCTCGACGCCCGTCGTCAGGCCCGGCCACCAGGAAAATACCCTCCCGCTCCGGCCATGGGAGCCGATGATACCGGGCGCATATTCTTTCGCGATCCCGACGGGCGACCCTGGTACCCGAAAAAATGACTGTTTAGGTTCGAGCAGTTCTGCCGTTTGGCGCCCCACCAAAAGCCAAAATTTGATGTAAGGTAATGAAAATAAAACTATTATCCAAATTTTTTGGAGATGGAGTTTTTGTTGGGAAGTCACTCCGGAGCTGCGGAAAAATCCTTTGAAATCACACGAAAAAACTATTGACCCGGGCTGGGGTTGGTTATACCCTCATCCTAGCCATCCACAGAGGGCAGTTTGTCCGGGTGTGCCCATCGGCCTTTTCCAGCATCAAATCATTGAGCGAATGGCTCCGTTGATGTCTGGGTGCATTGCAACGCGCCGGCCATGGGCAATGGGTTTGCTCCTGCATCTGGGGCGCAAAGTGTACGTCCTGTGTGGTGTGGCCTCCATTTCATAACGTGCGACGCTCCCTCAAAGATTTTGCGCTTGGGGCGACAAGAGCGCGTCTAAGACTTGGAAGTTGCAATTTGGGGTAGCCCTCGAATGTATTGGCTCCCCTTGCATGCTCTTGCGGCGCCTGCTCGCTCCGCTTCGAGCAAGCTTCGAATAAGAAGGAGATAAGCATGCGTTCTGATCTGGTTTTTCGGGCTCTGTCCCACGTATCCAACCGCTACCAGCTGTGTCAACTGGCCAGCAAGGCAACTCGGAAGCTTCACAAGCCCAATACACGGCTGCAGGATACGACCAACGAAGTGCTGGGCCGTTTCCAGCAGTCAAATCCTGAAGCCGAGACTGCTGAAGAGACCGCCAGCCAGCCGGTGGAAAGGCGCCGTGCTGCCTAAGGGTGGCTCTGATCGGTTACGTTGAGTAAGTCAAGGGATACAAGGCATTTCCCCGTCGAAAGATGTTGCTTTCCGCTCGGCGCTTCGCTGCAATCAGTTGCTTATCTTCAAGGTGAATGCAGGGCAGCGCCCGAGACACTTTTCCATTGACCCCGTCTGGCTTTCTCCTCTGGAGCACTTCCCCCTCCACCTCCCATCCCAATCTATCCCGCCTTCGTGCAGGTGAACATGACCATCGCAGAACTGAAAGAAAAGAACATTACTGAACTGAGCCGCATCGCGCGCACTCTCGAAATCCCCGGCACCAGCGGCCTTCGCAAGCAGGATCTCATCTTCAAGATCCTCCAGGCGCAGAGCGAAAAGGAAGGACATATCTTCGCCGAAGGTGTCCTCGAAATTCTTCCCGACGGCTACGGCTTCCTTCGCTCGCCCGACTACAACTATTTGCCCGGCCCTGACGACATCTACGTCTCGCCGTCCCAGATCCGTAAATTCGATCTCAAGACCGGCGATTCCATCAGCGGCAACGTGCGGCCGCCTCACGAAGGCGAGAAATACTTCGCCCTCGTCAAAATCGAGGCCATCAATTTTGAGTCGCCCGAGGAAACACGCAACAAGATTCTCTTTGACAACCTGACGCCGCTCTATCCCCAGGAACGCATCAAGATGGAGACAGTCCGCGAAGCCACCAGCGGCCGCGTCATGGACCTGCTCACGCCCGTCGGCAAGGGCCAGCGCGGCCTCATCGTCGCTCCCCCCCGCACCGGCAAGACCATGTTGCTGCAGTCCATCGCCAACTCCATCACCGCGAACCACCCCGAGGTTGTCCTCATCGTCCTCCTCATCGACGAGCGTCCCGAAGAAGTCACCGACATGCAGCGTTCCGTCAAGGGCGAGGTCATCAGTTCCACGTTCGATGAGCCAGCCGCCCGCCACGTGCAGGTCGCCGAAATGGTCATCGAAAAAGCCAAGCGCCTCGTCGAGCACAAGCGCGACGTCGTCATTCTGCTTGACTCCATCACCCGCCTGGCGCGCGCCTACAACACCATCGTGCCCCCATCCGGAAAAGTCCTCTCCGGTGGCGTCGACTCCAACGCCCTGCAGCGGCCCAAGCGCTTCTTCGGCGCCGCCCGCAACATCGAAGAAGGCGGCTCGCTCACCATCATCGCCACCGCCCTCGTCGACACCGGCTCCCGCATGGACGAAGTCATCTTCGAAGAGTTCAAGGGCACCGGCAACATGGAAATCATCCTCGACCGAAAACTGGTGGACAAGCGCGTCTTCCCGGCCATCGACATCCAGCGTTCCGGCACCCGCAAAGAAGAGCTGCTCATCCCCAAGGAAGATTTGCAGCGCATCTTCATCGTCCGTCGCGTGCTCAACCCGCTCTCGCCGGTTGAAGCCATGGAACTGCTCATCAGCCGCCTCGAGAAGGCACGCAACAACGCCGAATTCCTCACCAACATGAACCAGCTTTGAAGGGGCTCACCCGCTAAGGTGAGCTCCCCAGCACGGGCTCAGAAGGATTCATCGGCTCGCGTTTGCCCCGATTGCCAGTCTTTGTCCCCCGCTGTTTCCCCCGTCCTCCGTCTCGCCCTCCACCGGCAAATCCGTCTGCTTCCTGATGGAGTTCTTGCAGTGGCCGCCCATCGCTGCGGGATCCAGGCGAAAGGCCGCATGGGTTTCCGTCACAAGCCGCGGAACTTCCTCCGGCCGAACCGGCTTCGACAGCAGGAATCCCTGGTAGAAATCGCATCCCAGCCGTCGCAGGCAGCCGAGTTGTCTCTCCGTTTCGATTCCTTCCGCTACCACCTTGAGCCCAAGCGAGTGAGCCATCGAAAGGATGGCCTGCACAATCCCGTACGAAGCGTCTTCTCCCACCGATTCGCATAGCTTTTCGACGAACGAGCGGTCGATCTTCAGAATCGCTATCGGCAGCCGGTGCAGCCTTCCCAATGATGAGTGCCCCGTCCCGAAATCGTCGATCGCAAATCGGCAGCCCAACGCGGAAAGGAACGCCATCTCGCCCGAAACCGCTCTCAGGTTGTCCATGGCCGCAGATTCCGTGATTTCCAGATGAATCCATTGTGGGTTTACCCCAAACCGGTTCATCGTTTGCGCCAGTCGCTCTGCGAATCCCTCACGCATCAGCTGCTTCGGCGAAATGTTGACTGCCAACGGAACCAGCCGCATCCCTTCGTCCATCCACTTCCGCAACTGGCGGCACGACAGTTCGAACAAGCACTGTGCCAGTGGCTCGATCAAACCGGTTTCCTCCGCAATCTGAACGACGGTCAGCGGAGGAACCACGCCGAAACGGGGATGGTCCAGACGCATCAGGGCCTCCAGCCCGCAAAGGGTTCCATCTGATGCGTACAACGGCTGATACACCTGACGGAAATGTCCGTCTTCGATCAGCTTGTTCATACCTCCCGCAATCTCCACGGTCTTTTCTGCTTCCGCCCGCAGCTCTTCTGAAAGCCACACGGCTCTGCCCACGCCGTTGGCTTGCGCCCGTCGCATAGCGCCCTCTGCCAGGTGCCACAGAGCCACTGCATCCGCCCCATCGTCGGGGCAAACAGCCACGCCCATGTTGAAAGAGAGCTGAACCTCGCACTCGCCAATCAACAGCGGCTCCCGGAATCGCTCGTGGATGAAGGCCGTCAACTCTTCGGCAACCGTGAGGTCTCTCAGTCCGCTCAGCACCATGACAAACTCGTCGTCCCCGGTCCGCGCCGCAAAATCGCCGGTTCGTGCCCGCTCCATCAAAACACTTGCGACGTACTGAACGCATTTGTCTCCAACCCGTGCACCGTAGACCTCGTCGAGTCTCCTGAAGTGGCAAATATCGAGACAAACGATCGCCAGCTTCCGGTCGCTTCCGATTGTGGCGGAAACCGCCTCGCTCAGCTGTTGCTCGAAGAGCCTGCGATTCGGCAACCCGGTTTGGGCATCATGCCCCAGTTGGTATTCCAGCTTGCGTTCCAGATGGTCACGCTGGGTTACGTCCTGGCACATCACAAATCGGCAGGTCTTGCCCTCGAAAATCACGCTATGGGCCGAAATCTCAACCGGGAACAAGCTGCCGTCCTTGCGGACATGCCGCGAAGCGCGGGTGGGAACTACCTTGGGCATACTCGTGTGCGGGATCGCGCTCTCTCGCACCTCGGGATGCAGAATGTCCGGCAGCCTCAGGTGCAGAAATTCCTCCTTCGTATACCTATGAAGGGCACAAGCCGCGCCGTTGACTGCCAGAAATCGCAGACTCTCGGGGTCGAGAATCCATAGCGGATTGGGGTTGTCATCGAAAAGCAGCCGGTAGTCTCTGGCCAGCGCGCGCGCCGCGACGACCTGCTCCTCAAAGACCATCAGCAACATCCCCATGGCAACACACGCTTTGGGTGGGTTCCATAAGTCGCTATCGATCGTAATCTGCGGCCAGATTCTCCGTACCCCCTCCGCCACCGGGAACACAACCGCCCATGCCGCCAGTCCCAATCCGGTCACCTTCATCCCGACCGTATTACCAGCTTGCCCATTCCACGCGTCCATCCCGGCCACGAAGAATACCTCGCCGAGAATCATCGGGATGACCCAGGCCCGATTTCCAGCGACGATCAACCTCACCAGCAAGACGGCGTTCGCAGCGCCAACGATCGCCACCACCAGCGCGAATCTGGGCCGCGATCGGCCCAACGCCCCACTCATGCGCATCAGCGGCAGCTGCCGTACCAGCACGCTGCCCGCCAACAGCCACCGCCCCTGCACATTGATCGCCGCCAGTGTCAGGCAAGCCAGCGTCGGAACGGCGATCGCTGCCCCAAGTTGTTTCCCGAACCGCCGCCCTCGAATCGGGATCGCAACCGAAACAATGAAGTAGATTCCGGCCAATGCGGTCAGATCGACTGTAACCACAGTCGCCGCCGCCCTGTGCCATCCCAACCCGTAAAGCTCGCCGAGATGCGCGACATACGCACCCAACAGCACCAGCCAGCCCGCAAACCAGCCCTGTGCCCGGTCGTCGGGGCGTCGCACCCATGCCACCGTTCCAAATACGAACACGAGGAGACTGGAATACGCGATGTCGATGGCTGCGTCTTGCATGCCGAATCCGGGACTTACACTCCTTATCGGCGCTGCAACGAGCAGAGTTATCCTGTGGCGCGTTTTAAGATCTTTTGCGCCCTGCCGCGTGCGTTCGGTCCCGGCATCTTCAGGAAAGCTCCCAGGCTGAAATTCGTTTCAACCGGACGAGCTCGGCACCACTCCCGCCTCTGGCGTCGCGCCGGCCTTACGGGAGAATTCAGCACACGAATCATCCTTTTGCCGTAGAATCCTCCCATGCCCGTGAGTGCATCGATCGGCCATCATGACGACGGCTGCGCCGTGGTTACCCTGACTGGGCCCATCACCCTCGGCTCGTCGCTCAGCGTCGCTGAAGCGCAGGTGCGATCGCTCATCAACAGCGGCGTTCACAGAATCGTTATCGACCTGTCGCGCGTCGACTATATCGACAGCGCCGGTCTCGGCATGCTGGTTTATATTTACGGCTCCCTCTGCTCCCGTGGTGGCGCGTTGCGCCTGTGTGGTGTCGCTCCGCGGATCACGGCCCTGCTCGAGCTCACCCGGACGAATACTCTCCTGGTCTCCGACGAAACCCTGTCCGATAGCCTCGCGGCGCTCAGAACCTAGCTGACTCCCGGCGTACACATCCCGATCCATCATTCTGGGCGTCGAAATTCCTCTGACGACCGCCGTTACTGATCGGCCGGCAGCATCTCGTAACTCACAAACGCAACATGCGCGCCATCCGGCGCCCAGTTCGGCACATTGTCCGTCCCTGACCCGCCCACAATCTCCACCAGGTCGCGCACTTTTCCCGTCGGCACGTCCAGGATGCGAAGGGTCACATCCTTATTCGCCGGGTGCCCCGTCACGTCGCTCGCGTACGAAAGAATCAGCACCGACCTCCCGTCCGGCGATGGATGCGCCGTCCAGTTGCGCCGATCGTCGAACGTCATCTGCTCCACGTGGCTCCCATCCGGTCGCATGCGGAAGATCTCCATCCCGCCTGCCCGATCCGAATTGAAATAGATAAACTGCCCGTCCGGCGAAAAGTCCGGATCGTCGTTCGTGCCGGTCCCCGTCGTCAGCGCACGCTCTTCGCCTCCCTCCGCAGGAATCGCAAAAAAGTTCAGACTCCCGCTCGACGGTCGCACAAACAGGATCGTCTTCCCGTCGGGTGACCAGCTATGGAACCACGCGTCAGCCTTCGAGATCATGTGGGGTGTCCCGCCGCCAGCAGGAATCAGATACACGTGCCATTCGGGATTCTCGGCCGTCGTGCACGTCATCGCCAGCCACTTGCCATCCGGCGACAGTCCATGACTGCCCCCGCAGTGCGTGCCATCGCCGATGTCGATCGCGGTCGCTTCGCCACCTTCGGCTGACACTCTCCACAATCGCCCGTCGCGATCGAAGACGAGCGTCTTTCCATCACGGCTCCAGATCGGCGCTTCCATCTGCCCCTTGCCTGTCAGAACCACGAAGGCCCTGCGCGCGCTGTCGTCGATCGAGATGGTCTTGAGCGTGCTGTAGAGAGCCATCGGACCCGACGGCGCAGCCAGCGTCGTCAGCTCTACATGCGAAAACTTTGCCTTCTCCACTGCGCCGTCCTGGTGCGCGCAAACTCCCAACCCCGCGTAGAAGGGTTCGGCAAAATGCAGCCTGATCGAGGCGCCAACCTGGTGCAGGGGCTCGCCCTTCAGGCTCGCAAACACCGTGATCGTGTCGCCGCGTTTTTCCAGGCGGAGTATCTTCGGGGCCTCCATTGCGAATGAGATGTCTTGCGTTGTATCGCCTTTGAATTGCCGGTACTGCATCGCCGTAAGGCCCGAGCCGTGCACCGCCACGTCCGCGTACATTGAATCCGCATCCAGGGTCTGCCTGAATATGAGCAACGCCTTGCGATGCGGATTCGACCTTGTCGTCGCCGCCTCCAGCTCAACGTCTGCGGTCAGCGAAAGATCGCCCGACACCTTCTTCCAGACCATGTGGAACCCGTCGGTCGCCGCCCACAGGTTCGCTCCCGAAGACGCAATCGAATACACCCCGGTCGCCTCATCGAAGGAGGCCGTCCCGGCAGGCTTCACAATGCCTACATCGGACTGGCTCTCAAAAACCCCAAGGGCGCCTGCGCCACTCTGTCCCCATGTTCCAGCCGTCAACCCCATCGCTGCTGCAAACGCAATCCATCCCGCCACTCTCGCCATCGCCACCATGATCTTCCCCGCTCGAATCCAGACCACTCTATCACTCACGCCTCACGGTCTCCGCGTGGCCCGACGCGCTGGCTTACCGTGGCTCCCGAGTCCCAATCTTCCATCGAAGAATTGACTGACAACGTGAGCCTGCGTATGTATGATTCAGCCGGGACTCTCGACGAAAATTTCTCTGAACCAATCGTTTTGACCTGGAGGGGCGAAATGACCCGGCGCTATCAGGCTCAATTTTCCCAAATCGCGATTTCTGGTTTTACTGGTCCCGGGCGATGCCTGACGATCGCGGCTTTGCTCATCTTTGCGCCCAGCATAACCAGGGCAAACGAGGCAAACAAGATCGAGAGGCTCTCTCAAGAATGCAACCTGGGAAAACAAAAGGCCTGCGACGAACTCGCGAGTTTGGCGGTTGGGGAGAAAGATGTCCGCCTGCGCGCCCAAGCCGTGGGCAAGCTGCGCGATCAGTCCTTGCTCGTCAAGATCGCTCTTTCCGATACCGACGTTTCAGTGCGCGGAAGCGCTGTGGGCGCCGTGACAGATCCGGCGATGCTGACCAGAGTTGCTATCGAAGGAACCGATGCGAATACTCAGCAGGCCGCCCTGGCCAAACTCAACGATCAGCAACTGCTGGGAAAGGCGGCTCAGGAAGCGCCGGACTCAGGGATTCGAAAATCGGCAACTCAAAGGCTCGTCGATCAGCCGCTCCTGACGAAGATTTCACAAGATGACCGGGAGTCAGGGGTGCGCGATGCCGCCAAGGCCCGGCTTGCTGATCTCGCTTTGCTGGCCCAGACCGCGCTCGAGGCCAAGGACCCAGATGCCCGGATCGAGGCAATTGTGAAGCTGAACGACCAGGCGGTGTTGGCGAAGATCGTCGCGAATGACGGGGACGGGAAGGTTAGGGAGGTTGCGGACATTGTCCTGACCTCTCTGCAGAATGCGGCCCTTCCCTACGCCGATCGAGTCCACGCCAATTGGTCGAAATTGCACTCCGGGCTCGACGTTCGCTTCGTTTTTCGCCTGCTTGATCCCATGCCGCCCTCCGACTGGGACGAAACCATCGACACAGGAGTGACTCATCTTGCATTGCGAATGTCGGCCGCGCAAAATCAATGGCCCACCATGCTGCGTGGCGACGGGGTCAGCAGCAATATCGTCGTAAACTTTCGCAATCCCTTTTTCGACCTTGGCTTCAGGAACGGGTCACTCACTTTCTTTCAGCTCAAGCCGGTCCGCAATCGATAGCCGAAGCGCCTGGCAAGTCGCAGGGGAGGATCGTGACCGGGAGGCCGGCTCAGAGCGGCGCCGCATCCGCTACCCATCTGCCCCGCCCTTCTCTGGGATTCCCTTGGCTGGTAAGATAGAACAGTCGCCTGTGGGGCTGTAGCTCAGCTGGGAGAGCGCCTCGTTCGCAACGAGGAGGCCAGCGGTTCGATCCCGCTCAGCTCCACCAAATCCCTTCCTCATCGCCTGCTATCTCGATTGATACCGTCGCTATGAGCGCGTCTCCGATCTGCTGATTCCCACTTATATACTTGAGACGGCCTTCCCCGGATGGTATCCGCGCAATCGGCCTGCGGTCGCCAGGCCCTGCGGGAGCCCCGAAACCGCGTTGAGGTGAACGGTTGTCCCAGATCGTCTCCACGCCGGAGTCCTCCCTCGACGTTCTCCGTCCTCTCTGCGTCGACCTCGATGGCACCCTCGTCAAGTCCGACACCCTCATTGACTCGCTTCTCGTTCTTGCGCGGACCCATCCTGCCCTCCTCTTCGCGCTTCCGTTCAGGCTTCTGCGCGGCAAGGCCGCGTTCAAAGCCTTCGTCACGGGACACGTCACCCTCGATGTCGTGCATCTTCCGTACAACCACAAGGTGGTGCAGTTTCTCCAGGAAGGACATGCGCGCGGCCGCGCCATATATCTCGCTACAGGCGCCGATCATCGCCTCGCCGAGCGTGTCGCTGCCCATCTCGGCATTTTTGCTGGCGTTCTAGGCAGCGACGCCGCCAGTAATCTCACCGGCGGCCGCAAGCTCGATCGCCTTCGCCGCGAATTGGGCGATCGCCCCTTCGATTACATCGGGAACGACGTTCCCGACCTCCCGCTCCTCGCCCTCGCTACCGAAACCATAGTGGCCAACCCCAGTCTCCGCCTTCGCCTGCGGATGCGCATGCGCAACATAAAGCCTGCGCGCACCTTCGTCGAGCGCGGCCGTCCACTCTGGTCGGCCATCCGCGCCATCCGGCCTTATCAGTGGTCGAAAAATCTTCTGATCTTTTTGCCCCTGGTTCTTGCCCACGTCATTCCGCTCAATCTTTTTCTCAGCGGCCTTCTCGCCTTTGCCTGTTTCAGCCTCACGGCATCCTCCGCGTATATCGTCAACGATCTCCTCGATATCGAGTCTGACCGTCGTCACCCGCAAAAACGCCTGCGCCCCTTCGCTTCAGGCGATCTCTCCGCCATCGCCGGCTTGTTCATGGTGCTGCTATTTCTGGCACTGGGCCTGTCGGGTGCGACTCTGCTTCCACCGGCGTTTCTCCTCTGGCTGCTTCTCTATCTGGCCGTCACGCTTGCCTACACCTGGTATCTCAAGCGCATCGCCCTCGTCGATGTGCTCATTCTCTCCGGTCTCTACGTGCTGCGCCTGCTCGCCGGCAGTGCCGCCACCCAGTCCCACATCTCCCATTGGCTGGCGGGCTTCTCCGCATTCCTCTTCTTGTCGCTCGCGATCGTCAAGCGCTTTGCCGAATTGCAGAACCTGCGATCCAGTGGCCTGCCGCCGCGGAACGGCCGCGGGTATCTCCTCGCCGATACCGACCAGCTCCGCAGCTTTGGGACCTCCAGCGCCTTCGCCGCCGCCATGGTCTTCGCCATCTACATCAGCGGACCTGACGTGGCAAACCTCTACCACCGCCCGCGCCTGCTGTGGCTGATCATGCCGCTCTTGATTCTGTGGTTATGCCGCCTCTGGCTGCTGGCTTCACGAGGCGAACTCGAGGAGGATCCCCTGATCTTCGCTTTGACCGACCGCGCCAGCCTGGCTATTGGCGCCGCCGTCGCCGTCATCGCCGTGCTGGCGATGTGACTTTGAGAAGTTGAGCCTCGCCCCCGTGTCAACTTCAATGGACCGGATTCACCGGCGCGATGAGGGCTCGCCGGTTTTCTTGTTCCCTCGCCACCTGGGTCCCTTGTCCCCTGCCGTTCTCAGCTGAACAGGTCTTTCATCTTTTCCATCAGCCCGGGCGAGGTCGGCTTGTTGTCGACCGCCATGGTCTCTGCCAGCTTGGCCACCAGTTCCCGCTGCGCGCGGCTCAGCTTGCGCGGAATTTGCACCTCTACCTGCACGATCAGGTCGCCTTTGCCCTTTTCGTTCAGGTAGGGAACTCCCCGTCCGCGCACGCGCAGCTCCCTGCCGCTCTGCGTGCCTTCAGGAATCTTGATCGTCACCGCGCCGTCTATCCCGGGGATCTCGAACTCCGCACCCAGCGTCGCCTGCGGAAAGCTGATGGGAATCACGCAATGCAGATCGTGGCCATGCCTCTCAAAGAAATCGTGCGGACGGATCGACAGGATCACGTAAAGATCGCCCTTCGGTCCGCCCAGGCGCCCCACATCGCCCTCGCCTGCGTACCGGATACGCGTCCCTTCCTCCACTCCCGCAGGCACCTTCACGTTCAGCTTGATCTCCGCCGCTCCGCGCCCCTCGCCGCGGCATACGGTGCATGGATCGCCGATCACCGCTCCGCTTCCCCCGCATGCGCTGCAGGTTCGAGCAACAGAAAAGAACCCCTGTTGATAGCGGATCTGTCCGTGTCCTTTGCATTGCGCGCACACGCTCGGCCCCCGGCCCGATGCGCTGCCCCGTCCCTGGCATGCGGTGCAGGTCTCAAGCCGCCGGATCTTTACCTCGGTCTGTGTCCCGAAGACCGCACTTTCAAAGTCGATGGTCAGATCGAAGCGCAGGTCGTCGCCCCGCTGCTGGCGCGCGCGCGGACTCCCGCGCCCCGTGCCTCCCATTGAGAACATCTCGCCGAAGAAATCGCCGAAGATGTCACCCAGGTCGACGCTGCCGGCGAAGGGTCCTGCGCCGAATCCCTGTGCTCCCAGCCCAGCGTGCCCGAACCGGTCATACGCGGCGCGCTTATCGGCGTCGCTCAGCACCTGGTATGCCTCGCTCGCCTCCTTGAACTTCTCTTCAGCCGTGTGATCCCCCGGATTGCGGTCAGGATGATATTTCAGCGCCTGCTTGCGGTAGGCGCTCTTCAATTCCTGTTCGCTGCAATCGCGAGAAACACCCAGGACTTCGTAATAATCCGCTTTGCTCACTCTAGTATTAGAACCCATTGTCCGATCCCGGCAGCCCTTGGTTTAGCCTGAGCCCGGCCGTCCTTGTATTTGTTTCGTATCACTCAGCATCGGGCAATCTCTGTTCGGCGAAACCACCGTCTCACCCGAAACGCATCTAAGAGCAAATGACGACCCCAAAAAGCGGCCCCTCACTCGTTCACCTGCTTCGCATTCCGCGCGATCCTCACCAGTGCGGGGCGAATCAGGCGGTCGCGCAACTTGTAGCCTCGCCGTACCTCTTCGGCAACATGCTGATCGGGAAAGTCCTCACGATCCACCGTTCCCAGCGCTTCGTGGACACGCGGATCGAAAGGCTCGCCCACCGCAGGCACAGCGCTCACTCCCATCTTGGTCAGAACTTCCGCCATCTGCTTGACGATCAACTCCACGCCCGTCCGCAGTTGTTCTGCCGAGCTGTTTGATTTCAGCGCCAGCTCAAAATTGTCGATCACCGGCAGAAACTGATCCACGATCCCGCCGGTCACAAATTCGCGATTCTCGATTCGCTCGCGCTCGGCGCGCTTCCGTGCATTCTCAAACTCAGCCTGCTGGCGCGCCAGCCGGTCGAGAAGTTGGTCGCGTTCCGCCCGTAACTGCTCCAGCTCCGTCGGCCCCGGTGCCTCGCCTTCGTTCGCTGTTGCGCCTTCCGCCTCGGCGAGATTCGTCGCTGCCTCTCCGTCCGGAGGCGCCAACTCTGTCGCCGGATCGATCTGCGGCTCCTCGCCGCGAATCGCCTCTTCGGGCTCCTCGGCCAGCTCTTTCCATTCCTTCCAGTGCTTGGGCATGTTTCCGTGCCTTCTCTTGAGGACGCTGTCGCGCCCCCTCATGTTTTTTGATGATGTTCCTCGCCGTTTCGACCCACCGGGGAGTCCGCACCCCATGGCGAAGCGATTGGCTCGCTCTTGATCTCGTTCTTTCGCTCACCGCCCGATTCCGCGGCTTACGCGTCCGGCACGTCCAGAATACGTTCTGAAAGCCTGGCGATATAGCTTACGGCCTGGATCATCTCCTGATATTGAATCCTCGTCGGTGCAATCACTGCAACAGTGCCCAGGCTCTTGCCGCCCAGCCGGGCCGGCGCGCCGATCAGCACCAGATCCTGCATCGCCGGCGACGCCTCGTCGAGCCCAACCACTACGCGAACCTCCTGCTGCTCGCCGTTCACATAGGCATTCAGCAACTCCACCAGCCGCTCCTTCGCCTCCAGGGCCAGCAGCATCTGGCGCAATCGCTCGTGATCCTGGCCGGTGTTGATCAGGTTGGCAATCCCCTCCACAAAGATCGTAGGCTCAGCTTCGTCGCCGGTCAGCGCGCCTTTGCGGCACAGTTCGTCTACCGAGGTCAACAGTTGCCGGTAAGCCTCGCGCTCGGCCTCAATCCGCCGCGCCACCTCCGCGCGGATCCGCTCAATCGGCCATCCGTGGAAGTTCTCATTTAAATATCGTCCGGCGGTCTCCAGCTCAATCGTCGTCATTTGGCGATCGAGCGTGAGAACGCGATCCAGAACCGCGCCGGCCTGCGTTACCAGCACCGCCAGCACCCGTCCCGTCGAGAGCCGCGAAAAATGGATGTGCTCCAGCACCTCGCCGCCCGGTGAGCTTGCCAGCGCCACTCCCAGTCCGCTTGAAATGAGTGCCAGCACATGTGACGTCCGTTCGAGGTAGGCATTGGTGCTGGCTATGCCGCTGTAACTCTCCTCGATTTGCCCGCGCCGGGCCTCGCTCAGCGGCAATTCCCCAGAGCCTACGCCAGGCGCCACGGCCACTGTTCCGGCGCCGCGGTTCGGCTTCGTAATTTGCTCCACGTAATAACGGAATGCCGCCGCGGTCGGAACCCGCCCCGCTGAAGTGTGTGGCTGATCCAGAAAACCGCTGTCTCCCAGCGTCGCCATCACATTGCGCACCGTCGCCGAGCTCAGTCCCTCGCGGTCGGCAAACAGGCGGGCAACCGCTTGAGAGGCCACCGGTTCCCCGGTAGCGATATACAGCTCGATGATCGTGTTCAACACCAGCCGTTCGCGCTGGCTCAGGCGTACATCGGGCATTTGGTGGCTTCCGCCGCGATCCGTGCTCGGGCTTGAAACAGCATCTCGCCGGCTGCTCAACGGCCGCGGCCGAGCTTCCTCTAAGTCATTGCATCATCGAACCTTAGGGAATGCGAGTTGCTGCTTCTCTCCCCTTATTCTAGGAATCGCATTCTCTCTCTGTCAAGGCATAGCGGCTACGCGAATGGGTCATCCTGGTCCGATTTCGAATGGGCACAATCGCAAAGCTTCATGAAAAAGTCTCTGAAAGAGATACGAGTGTTGAGGGTACGACCGTCGTTACATCTGCGCCACGAGATGGATCGGGCTTCAGCCCTCGGAGTGCTTGGACCAAAGCGGGATCGAAATTCCCGGTTCATTACATCCGTAACAATTCATCGCCGGCTTAGCGTTTTGCAGGTCCGTTTAGTGCTATTGTGGTTCGCACCGGCAGCCCGCTTGAGCCGCTGGCGGGCCTGACTCGCTATATCTTGCATCGCCGCGGCCAGATCCTATACGGCTGCGGATCGGTATCTTAGATTCACTTTTTGGGGGCCACATGACACACTCTGCGATTCGTAAATCCGCTCTATGCCTCGTTTTCGCGCTCCTGGCCCTTCCGGCCGTTTCCGCCGCCCGGGCGGAACAGAATTCCGCCAGGCATGCCCACAAAATCCAGAAGAAACTCGCCAGGTTCCCTGCCGGCAGTTACGTTGACATCGATCTCCGCAACGGTTCTGAGAGCCTGGGTTCACTCGGAGCCCTGACGGATAGCACCTTCCAGATCAATGACGCCGACAACAATAAATCCGAAACATTCGCCTACAGCGATGTCGCGCGTGTGCGAGGAGGCAGGTCATACATCGGTGAAGGCTCGGAAAATGGCCGCCACCGCCTTCATCTGATCCCGATCGCGATTACCGCTGCCGCTGCTGCCGCCGGCATCGCTACCTACGAAGCCCTCCGCTGATCAGGCTTTTCGACTGCCCCATCCCGACGAGACGATGCGTGGGTTCACAATCTAAGCATCCGTGCCGCTTTGTGCTCCTGCCGCGAATTTGTCCGTCGCGTCTTCGCTAACTCCGTGCGTCTCTCACGGCTGTTAGATTTGTAAAAAGAGCCTTTTCCCTCACGGCTCTCTGTTTTACGCCAGAAGAGAAAATGTTCCATCCCACTGAAGACATTCGTATTCAATGGACGAAAGTCGTCCTCCCGCCGGTTTTTCTCGAAGAGGAACTCCCCGTCTCCGAAGCCGCCTCCGAGACCATCTTCACCGGGCGCCAGGAAATCAACGCCATTCTCAACCGTCGTGACGACCGCCTCATCGTTCTCTGCGGTCCATGCTCCATTCACGACCCTAAGGCAGCCCGCGAATACGCCGGCCTTCTGAAATCCGCCATCGACGAGTTCTCCCACGATCTGCGCATCGTCATGCGCGTCTATTTCGAGAAACCGCGCACCACGATTGGCTGGAAGGGGCTCATCAACGATCCGCACCTCGACGGCACTTACAAGATCAACGACGGCCTCCGCCTGGCGCGTCATCTTCTCCTCGATCTTGCCGAGATGGGCGTTCCCACGGGAACCGAATTCCTCGACATGATCTCGCCGCAGTACATCGCCGGCCTCGTCAGTTGGGGAGCGATCGGGGCCCGCACCACCGAGAGCCAGGTGCACCGCCAGCTCGTCTCCGGTGTCTCGTGTCCCGTGGGATTCAAGAACGCCACCTCCGGCGACGTCCAGGTGGCCGTCGACGCCGTTCTCTCAGCGTCGTATTCGCACACCTTTCTTGGCCATACCCACCACGGGCAATCTGCGATCTTCGTTACGGCGGGCAATCCCGACTGCCACATCATCCTGCGCGGTGGCCGCAACTCAGTCAACTACACTGCCGACTGCGTGGCCCAGGCCGCTGAACAAATGCAGAAGGCCGGTCTCGGGTCCCGAATCATGATCGACTTCAGCCACGCCAACAGCGGGAAAGATTACACGCGCCAGGCGCTCGTCTGCCATGATGTCGCCGCGCAGGTCGCTGCCGGCAACCGTCACATCATCGGAGTCATGATCGAGAGCAATCTCGTCGCCGGCACTCAGAGGCTCGTGCCGGGCGCGCCCCTGATCTACGGCCAGAGCATCACCGACGCCTGCATCGACTGGGCCGAAACCCGAACGCTTCTTGCTGAGCTTGCCGCCGCGGTCCGCACCCGGCGCGGGGCAAGATAGCTCCACGAGAAAAAGGCCGGCGCACCCGCACCGGCCTTCAATTCTTCACCGCGTAACCTCTCACGCAACGCCGATCACGATCGTGTGCGGGCTCATCGGAATCGGGTGCGCCTTCACATCCTTGTAGCTTGCCGCTTCGTGCATTGCACGCAGCTCGCTGAACGTGTACGCATCGCCCGACGCCGTCGTGGTCAGCATCGTCAAGGCGAATCCCGCTGGCGTCGGTGGCGAAACTCGGTCCTCGTTGGGAACGAACTCGAGCGTCGCCGCCTTCCCTCCTGGCTTCAGCACGCCGCGCACCTTCTTCAGCAGATCCACGCATGTCGGCTTGTCGAAATGGTGCAGAAAGTTTGTCAGCAGCACCACGTCATACGGGCCGCCGAAGTCCACCTCAAATGCGCTGCCCGGCAGCATGTCGTAGCGGTCGGTCACGCCGGCTTTCTCCGCATTCTTCAGCGCCACGCGCAAGACCGGAGCCCAGTCCAGCCCTGTCACTCGTGCCTGCGGATTCTGTTTCGCGATCTCGATCCCGAACAGCCCATGCCCCGCCGCAATATCCAGTACGCGCATCGGCCCCGTGTGCCCCTCCAGCACCACCGCGCCGAGCGGAGCGGCCATCGGGCCCATCATCGGCGCCATCTTTTCTGCAAATTCGACCCACACCGGATTTTCCGGCTCAACCGTCCCTTGTCCGGCAAGATGCGTGCGCCCCGCACGAACAATGTCGGCCAATTGCTGATCTGCCGCCGCCGTGATCGCTGCCATGCTCATGAATTGCGCCACGGAGGCCATGCACGCCGGGGACGCCGGATCAAGGAAGGCCGCGCTCGACGGTGTGTGCTTGTAGTGCCCGTTCTCCTTCGCCAGCACCCCATTGATCACAAGAAAATCGCACAGGATCCGGATGCCGCGCTCAGAAGCTCCGCAATGCTTTGCGATCGATGCCACGTCTCCCGGCCCCTGGCCCACTGCGCGAAACACATCCAGCTCAATGGCAGCGTTGAGAGCCGCCGTTTTCTGGTGCGCTTGCACCATGTCGAAAACCAAGCCGGGGTTGAGCGGAGCCTCGGCCGGGCCCCCGTTCCCCGCGTGGGCCGACGACGTAGATATGGGTTGCATGGTGAACCTCCTCTATGCGTGCTGATGTTTTTCCGGGGAAGCCCTTGTCAGGCGCACTGAGTTTAGCATTCGCCCCTTCCCACCCGCACAACTTTCTTCGCGGAACCGCGATCACTGAACGCGAACTTTCAGCACCCTGCCCTCTTGACGGTACATTGAAGGGTTGTGCCCCTCCGCTCGCCGATCTTTCGCCTGCGCCAGAAATCCCTCGTCCGTGCCGTCGTTCTGTCTCTGGGGGCCTTTGCCGCCAGCCTGCGCCTCGCCGGCTTCCCTTATGTCCAAAACCTCCACGGCTCTCCTTGGCAGATTCTCGCGCTGGCAGTCGGCGCCTGGGGCATGGCAGAAACCTTCCGCTGCTTACAGCGCCGCTGGAGTCTCTACCACGCCGGCGTTCTCATGCTTCTCTATGCCGACCTTATGATGCTCGCCGCCATTGTGGTGCTTCTCGCCGTGCCCTGATTCCTGAGCCTTCGTGAAGCTTTTTCGCACCGCCCAGCCCGTATCGCCGTGTACGATGGGCAACAGCGCACACTCAGTCGGCCGCCATGCTCAGTCACTCTTCCGCCGCGCGGCCGGCTGGAACTACTTATGCGCTGGAGGATGCAATGCTCAAAGGATTTCGTGATTTCATTCTGCGCGGCAACGTCATGGACCTCGCGGTCGCCGTCATTATCGGCGGTGCGTTTGGCAAGATCGTCACCGCGCTGGTAGCAGACCTTATCAACCCACTCATCGGCGCCACCGTGGGCCAGCCTGATTTCAGCAGCGTCGTTCTGCATGTCGGCAGCGGCGTTTTCAAGGTTGGCGACTTTCTCAATGCCGTTATTGACTTCGTGCTGATAGCAGCCGTGGTCTACTTCGTCCTCGTGCTGCCCATGAATTCCGTCATGGCCAAGCTCAAGAAGCCGGAGGCGCCCGCTGCTCCCACCACGAAACCCTGCCCCCAGTGCCTCAGTGAGATTCCGCTGGCGGCCAAGCGCTGCGCTTACTGCACGCAGCCCGTTGCCTGATTCCGCTCGGCTCTCGAGATGAACCGAATGAACCTCCGCGCGGCGCTTGCCGCCTCGTTTTATCTGGCGTTCTCGATCGCGCCCTCTCGCGTGCTCACCGCTCAGGCGCCACAGTCGGTCTTCGGCTTCTCTGAATTTGCTTCTGAATCCAGGCTTGAGGAAAAGTTCCTCGCCGTCCCTGATCCCAAAGAGGCCGGCGAGGAGCTCAGGCAACTCACATCGGCCCCCCATCTCGCGTCCACTCCGGAAGATCATGCGACCGCCGAATATGTAGCCCGAAAATTCCGCGCCGCCGGCCTCGAAACCGAAATCGTTCCCTATCGCGTTCTCTTGAACCAGCCCAAAGTCGTTCGCGTTGATGCCTACGACCCCGCCGGTCATCTGCTCATGAGCGGTCCTACGCGCGAGCACGTTGAGGGCGATCCCGGCCAGGACGATCCTCGTGTCGTCATGCCCTTTAACGGTTCCTCGGGATCCGGCGATGTCACCGCCGATGTCGTCTATGCCAACTACGGACGTCCTGAAGATTTCAACGAGCTTGTCGCACAGCACATTGACCTGCGCGGAAAAATTGTGATCTGCCGTTATGGCTCTAATTTTCGCGGTGTCAAGGTCTACCTCGCGGAGCAGCATGGCGCCGCCGGCGTTCTCATCTACTCCGATCCACAGGATGACGGCTACTACAAGGGCGATGCATGGCCTCTCGGCCCATGGCGTCCTGATACCGGCGTGCAGCGCGGTTCGGTGCAATATCTGTTCCAATATCCCGGTGACCCTGAAACTCCTGGCGTCGCCTCCACGCCCGATCTACCCGACTCCGCCCGCACCTCACCTTATTCCGCTCAACCGCACATCATCTCTATCCCCATCAGCTATCACGACGCCGCTCCCATTCTGCAGGCCCTGAAAGGCCCTGGAGCGCCACAGGGCTGGCAAGGCGCTCTCCCGTTTCGTTATCACCTCGGTCCCGGCGGCGTCCGCGTTCACCTCGTCTCGCAGCAGGATTACCAGCGCCGCATCATTTGGGACGTCATCGGCAAGATCGAGGGTACGCAGGAGCCCGGCTCCTCAGTCATCGTCGGAAACCATCGCGACGCCTGGGTCTACGGCGCAGTCGACCCCAACAGTGGCACCGCCGCCATGCTCGAAGCCGTCCACGGCATGGGCGCCTTGCTCCATGAAGGCTGGCATCCTAAACGCACCATCGTCTTCTGCAGTTGGGACGCCGAAGAAGAAGGCCTCATCGGTTCCACCGAATGGGTCGAGCAGCAAGCTCGTGCCCTCGACCACGCCGTTGCCTACTTCAACGTCGATGTCGCTGTCTCAGGGCCAGATTTCTCCGCGTCTGCGGTGCCTTCGCTCAAGCAGTTTGTGCGCGACGTCGCACGCTCGGTTCCCAGTCCGGTCAGCAGTACTGTCTATCAGCAATGGCGTTTGCACAATGCCGCCAACGACGAGAATCGTTCCAACGCGCCTCCCGTTGCAGGCGAGGAGGTCCACCTCGGCGATCTCGGCTCCGGATCGGACTACACGCCCTTCTTGCAGCACGCAGGCGTGCCCGCTACCGACATCACCAGCAATGGCCCCTACGGCGTCTATCACTCCACCTTTGACGACTTCGCCTGGTTCACCCAGAACGCCGACCCGCACTTCGTCTACCTGCAGGAAATGGCCCGCATCCTCGGCCTCGAAGCCCTGCGCATGGCAGACGCCGACATCCTGCCCTACGACTACGTCGCTTACGCCCGCGAAATCTTGTCCTACATCGACGCCGCCAAGCGAAAGGCCTCTGACCTTGATCTCGGTTCGCTCGACTTCGAACCGGTTCAGGCTTCGGCCGCGCGCTTTCTCGCCGCCGCGCAGCAGATCCACGCATTGCAATCCTCATCCCCGGCCGATCCCGGTCGTTTGAACCTCGCCCTGCGCAAGGCGGAGGCCGAACTCCTCACTGAATCCGGCCTGCCCAACCGCCCCTGGTACAAGCACACCATCTACGCCCCGGGCGAGTTCACCGGTTACGCCGCGGTTGTCCTCCCGGGTGTCAACGAGGCCGTCGAAGCCCGCAACAGCCAGCTTGCCGCTCAGCAGCTTACCATTCTCTCCCAGGCCCTCGACCGCGCTGCCGCCGCCCTCGACTCCGCCCGCTAGCACCTGATTGGGCGAGGCAGGACTCCGCTTCCGCACAGGCCGGTCCCGTCGAATCCGGTGTGCCCCCTCGCCCGATCTTTGTTTTTCGCGGCTGGAATAGAGCCAGTTCTTCCTTACCCCGAACTCCCTCGTCACCCCAATCCATCCACGCCACTGCCCGCGTACTCCAACTGACCGGTTGCCTTCACATTACGTGCGTAACGATCACGACTCACGCGCACGGGACAGAACCGAACCCAAACCGGTTAAACCGCTCCCACCGAGGAGTGATTCACAACCCCACACCGTAGGCCTATCGTTCACCTTCAAGGACGATGAACGAGCCGAATGCGCGCTTCTCAAGGCGCATCGGAGGTTTACATGGTTGACTTCTTGCTCGGGTTCGCCTTTGTTGCCATGATTCTCTCGCCCTCGATAGTTGCCACGACGCACAGGGCGCGGTCTCAAGGCGGCAGGCATTAATGCCCGCAAACTTCAGTCGTCGAGGTTGCCTCATGCTGACTCTCATCTTCATCGCGTTGGTGGTTGCTCCGGCCCTGGTTCCCTTGGCCATGCGTCCGACCCCAGCACGCGTGAAATCACCGACCCGGTACTAGCTCCAGCGGGCCTCCGGACTCGGTCACCTGTTGCCATCGGCCGGGCCGCATCCGCGCTCCTGCGCGGGCAAATCTCCCGTAGTTCAGCGACATTCGCATCCAGCTGCCGACTGTCCGTCAGCCTGGGCTCCCGTTGCTACCGGCCTCAACCTGCCGGCTACTGGTCCCTAATGTGTGACATAGATCACCTCGAATTTGACCCCTTGCCTTCACACTCGTATCGTTAAGGCAGGATCATCATGAAAGCTTCCCCAAACACGGTCCGTATCAGCATCGCCGTCCTCATCATCGTCGGCACCATCGGCTGGCTGGCCTACTCCGGATATGGTTCCAGCAAGAGCTACTTCGTCAAAGTCCCCGAACTCTATGCCATGGGCGACGTCGCTTATAAGCGCAATATCCGCGTTGACGGATTCGTCCAGCCGGGTTCCATCGAGCAAAACGGTACCCATGTCACCTTTGTGATTAACGAGTTTGAGAGCCACTCTCCCAAGGCGGGAACTGGCCGCGTTCTCAAAGTGGTTTACAAAGGTTCCGAACCGCCGCCCGACACCTTCAAGGACGATTCCGAAGCCATCGCCGAGGGCACGTACAGCCGCGACGGCGTTTTCTATGCCACCGCCCTCCAGGCCAAGTGCGCCAGCAAGTACGCTCCACAGCAGCCCGGCTCGGCGCCCTCTGGAACATCGCCCGCTAAGCCTTCCACTGCGTCCACCGCTTCCGCATCCCCCGCGCAAACGGCCTCAAACTGATCGAATGACGCCAAGCCAGACCGAAGCCGCCCGCACCACACTTTGCGCACGGCTCGACGGGGTGTCCAAGCTCTTCGGCAGCTTTGCCGCTCTTCGCCAGGTCTCTGCCGACCTCGAGCCCGGCCGCTGCTATGTCCTCCTCGGCGAAAACGGCGCCGGCAAATCGACCCTTCTCCGCATCCTCGCCGGCCTGCTCCGCCCGACGTATGGCAACGTTCGTGTCTTCGGTAATCTCGAGCCCCACGAGGCCCGCGACCGCATCGGCTACATGAGCCACGCGCCCATGCTCTACGACGAGCTCACCGCGCAGGAGAACCTCGACTACTTCCGCAAGCTCTACAGTGGCCGACTGTGCCTCACGCCCACCGAAGTCCTTCAGCAGGTCGGTCTCGACCCTGATCTCAAGCGAACCTTTGGCCAGTACTCGCAGGGCATGCGCCAGCGCACCTCGCTCGCCCGCGTCCTGCTCCCCGCGCCCGAGCTGCTGCTCCTCGACGAGCCCTTTTCCAATATGGACATCGAGTCCGCCCGCCAGATGGTCGAGCTCCTCGCCCGCTTCCGACGGTCCGACCGCACCATCGTCCTCACCACGCACCAGCGCGATCTGGCTGCGCCCATCGCCGACTGGGTGCTCACCCTCCATGCCGGCCGCGTAGCATCGTTCGAACCCGGGAGCCCAACGCTATGAAGACCAACGGCGCGCGCTTCCTTGAATCTCTCCAGATTCCCTTCGAACTTCGCGAATACGAGGTCGATCCCGACGATCTCTCCGCCCTTACCGTCGCCAAGAAAATCGGCATGCCCGCCGAGCAGGTTTTCAAGACCTTGCTTACAGCAGATGGCCACGGCTCTTACGTCTTCGCCGTCATCCCCGGCGACGCCGAGCTCGACTTCAAGAAACTCGCCCGCGCGGCGGGCTGGCGCAAGGCCGAAATGTCTCCTCTCAAGGACGTGCAGCCACTCACCGGCTACATCCGCGGCGGCGTCACCGTTTTCGGCGCGAAAAAGCCCTACCCGGTCTTCGTCGATGAAACCGCGATTCTCTTCGATCGCATCAGCGTCTCCGCCGGAACTCGCGGCACGCAGTTGATCCTCACCCCCGCCGACTACCTCCGCGCTGCCGCCGCCCTCGGCGAACCCGTCACCACCACCGACCTCACGAAGGCTGCGGTGAAACTTACCGCGCCCGAGGGCGCCGCATGAAATTCGCTCTCGGTGCCGCGCAATCTGTGATCTGGATCGGACTCACCTTGGGCGGAGCTTGGTTGTTCGCTGCGTTCGAACTCGCACCTGCCCCCTACCCGTATCAGTTGTGGCTTATGTTGGCGTTTTGGTTGCTCCTGCTGGGGTCTGTCACTGCCATTGGGAAAGTTCCAATGATCGCGTTCATTGCCGCATGTATCAAAGCGGCGGGAGATGCTCTGTTGCAGAGTCCTCCAGGTGGCGTCCCTCACCCCTGGCAGTGGTTTCTCTACTATCATTCCGTCGACTTGGCTTTAGTCATCGCA
>Ga0335071_10001355_pt1 | contig 26302 bp, 24 predicted proteins | sample Lox_Sample_15_FD_206724 | JGI IMG/M metagenome (GOLD analysis project Ga0335071, IMG submission 206724) | Soil microbial communities from Loxahatchee National Wildlife Refuge, Florida, United States - Lox_Sample_1.5 | ecosystem: Environmental > Terrestrial > Soil > Wetlands | place: USA...
ACGGCGAGTAGGCTACCGTATAGCGCGGTCAGCAGTGACCGGGCCATTGTGTTTGTGATCATTTGAAGGCCGCCCGATTCGGTGGCCAGGGCAACAAAGCCAATCGTGAGATTCAAGATACTACACACTACTCCCAGAATCCAGAAACCGCGTCCGGCAGCTTCCCAGAAAAAAGCTGAGCCTCTGATATCCACCTCATTTCCAGCATTTGCCGCAATATCCCGGAACGCACGCCGGATTTCAGCACCTGGGAAACTGATCATCACCAGCGCCACTCCGCTCACAAGAACAAAAAGAAATCCATGGGCATCGAGAAAATGTGCGGGGTATCCCAATTGCCTCACACCCGCTGCCACAAAAAATAAGACCAGGAATCCCCCAAGGATCAACAATATCTTTTTTCCGGGACCTGTGGACGACATGGTGTCCTCCTTTATGAGTTGAACTCCATCGTTAATTGACTGACTTGCTCCCCGCCGCGAATTTGGGAAGGAGCAATTCCTTTGGAATCGGTTGGTTCCATTGAAACCGGATCTCCTCGAGACAAGCTCGTCCGCCTCCAGCCGGGCGCGAATCTTGCCGATACTTTTTAATCGTTATCGGCAGATATGTCGCCACATCGACGGCGACCTCGACTGCCTGCTGATTGTCCAGCCCGACAAGCAGGACTTGATTCCTTTCGGCTTCATGCTGATGTAAGGCCCGGACCAATCCGTACCGCGATTCCAAGTGCTCCGCCAGAATCGCCGGCGTCAGGAATTCCAGGGCCGGTTGCCACATGGGATCGGCAGGCATGGCCTGAATTGACGTTGAGCGTGCCGCGAGGCTCTCATACAAAGCCCTTGGTCCGGCCCCATCTGGAATCCAAAGCGTCCGCTTTTCACCGGTGCTTGCGTTCAGGTCCACACGCGAAATACCCGACGCGTCCCAACGCACGCGACACGAGTATGGATCATTTCCGGCATCTCGCTTTAGAATCATGCAATCCATGGATGCGACGCGAAGCAAACGTGAGGATACGGTAACGACCGTTTTCACGCCTGCAATGGAGTGCGCCAGAACGCTTTGATTCCCGCTCAGATGCATCACTGCGCCCGCGATCAACAGGGCCGCCGATGCAAAAGCCATGATTTCCTTCCGAAATATCCCCCGCCCCCATAGCCCGCGGTGGGGTCCGGCCTGGGCATCTTGTTGCGCAAGATTGTTCTCAAAATGGCGGAAGTGTCGATTCATCCTGGCTTCGGCTTCAGGCGGAATATCGTCCCTAAACGTCTGCTTGAGAAATCGGTCCAGATCAGGTTCTGATATATCTCTTTTAGTCATTGTCTTCCTCCTGTCGATGACTCTGACACAGAGGGGAGAGCCACTTTCTTAGCTGGGCCCGGCCTTTGGAAATATGAATTCTTACGGTCACTTCGCTGCAACCCAGCGCCTGGGCAATGGCACTGAAAGGTTCCTCATGGATGAGCCGCATCATCACAGCCAGCGCTTGCTTTTTGGGCAGTCGTCGGATCGCTCGTTGCACCTGCTGCTCGAATTCTGCTTCTTCCAGGCTTCGATCCGCTCCGTGATCCGCAGGAGCATTGTCCAGCGGTGACAAGTCCGTTTGCCGCCGCATGCGCCCGATTCTGCGCAATGCGTCGTATGCCGAGTCCAGACAGATCTTCAGAATTAGCGCTGGAGGATTGGGGTGGCGATGGATCTCGAGGCGTTTTTTCCATATGACCGTCAGCGCATCCTGGAGACAGTCTTCGGCCAGGTCGGCTTTGCGCACCACGCGCCAGATGGAGCGCATCATTGTGGCTTCCAGAGGCGCGATCATTTCATCGTAGATTGTCCTGTCGTCGGTCACCAGACTCTCTCCGCGAAATGCCGGAGTTTCCGCATCTGTAACGTGTGCCGTACTGAGAGGCGTCGCGGTTCCCATTCTTCCTCCAATAGAGCAACCGTTCAAGGAAATGGTTTTGTTTACTCGCATCAAGGAATTAAGATGATTAAAGAAATTCTCCTAGGCATTGTGGGCTGCTTATCCATTTGCATCGGATGTTTTGGGAAGAAATTTTTTTGGGCAAAAGGCATTCAGACGGCCTGGTCTTCTGACAAGCCAATGCCTACATGGTTGGGACGATCATTATTTCTTCTTTTTGGTGCGCTCCCTTTAATCGCTTCAAATCGGCCCGCATCTCAGAAGCGCTCTGATAACGAAGTTCGCGGTCCTTCTCGAGCGCCTTGTTAATAATGCGTTCCAACTCGCCTGGGATCTCGGGGTTCACGCGTATAGGTGACGTGGGTGCCTTATGAAAGATGGAATCGAAGATAACGGCTGAAGTGCTGCCGGTAAATGCCTGCTGTCCCGTGGCCATTTCGTACAGGACGACGCCGAAGCTGAAGAGGTCTGTCCGGACATCCAATTCTTCGCCTCGAGCCTGCTCAGGCGACATGTAGGAAACGGTTCCCAGGGTGCCTCCTGGACTGGTGATCTGCGCTTCTGTCGTGGCTGCAGATCCCGCAGCGTGTAAGTTCGCGGCGGGGCGTTTGGCCAAGCCGAAATCGAGAAGTTTTATTTGCCCACTCTGGGTAATGAAGATGTTTGCAGGTTTGATATCCCGATGGGTAATTCCTTTGACATGGGCTGCATCCAGCGCGGCGGCGATCTGGAGGGCATCCTCCAGCAGTTCCTCTGTGCTCAATCTTCCTCGCGCAATCCGCTGCCGGAGAGTCTGTCCTTCGAGCAATTCCATTGATATGAAGTGCAGGCCTTCATAATTTCCGATTTCATGCACTACGCAAATATTCTGGTGGTTCAATGCGGCGGCGGCTTTCGCTTCACGAAGGAATCGCTCAGTCGCGGCAGGGCTGCCAAGCAATTCCGCGGGCAGAAACTTCAGCGCAACATATCGGCCTAAGATGGTGTCCTCGGCTTTGTATACAACACCCATTCCGCCGCCACCAATCTTCTCCACAATTTTGTAGTGCGAGATCGTTTGACCAATTTCAGGCATGCGCCCCCCCGCTAAAGAAGACCTACATGCTGCTTTGCTGAGCTTGGCAATGCGTACGGCCATTTTATGGGGCACTGGCTGAAGGGCGGAAGGGAAATCCTCTTAATAATGCGGGTTGGTTTTGTTGCTGGTAAAAAGGGTATTTTATCTCTTTTCCAGACCACGCAGGCGTTCTCGGATGGCCTCCAGTTCTATAACGGTTTGACGGTCTTTGGGGCTGTTCATCGCTTTTTTGGCAGTAATTAGCGTATCAAGATCCAGGACTCGGCATTGGATGTCCTCCAGGTCTACCAGGATGGTATGTTGCTCCACCTCGGAATACTCGCCCACACCAGTGATCTCCGATAGCACATCCAGTTGTCCGAGATTCGTAACCAGATACAGATTCTTGAAGCCCTCCAATTTTTCCGGGTCATCGGGCAAAGGATGAAGATCGGGAGTCATTCGGAATCGAGCGTGAATGCCCGCGAGCGCGGCAAGCAATCGCGGTAGGTTTTCCTGCGTGAGCGGGGCGCAAACATCCACATCCTGTGTAACGATTTGCGATCCGTGAATCACGCAGGCCATTCCACCGACGAGGACGTACTTTGCCCGATGATCATTGAGACGCTTTAGGAGATCGAGAGTCGAAGCCATAATATCGAATTCCGGCCTTACGGGCGGCCAAAACGAACGCAAGAGCGGCATCATGGCGCCGCAAGCGCTCTGCCGGTGTCAAAGTCAGAATATAATCCAGTTGACTGGTGTCAATGCCATACTCAACGGCATCCTGATAAGCTCGGCCTGGCGTATCCATAGCCTGTCCCGTTTGTTTCGAAGGATTCACAGAAAACCCTAATTCTGCGGCTTTCATTATGACATGCATTATATCCGGCTTTCACCGTTTGGATCGGCTAATTCTAATTCGAGATCCGAAAATAATAACAAGATCCTGTCTTAGCCAACCTTGAATCTCGAATCTGCAATCTCGAGTTATTTCACCGGCACCCGTTGCTTCAGTTCTTCAAACCAGCCAATTCAGAACGATGTTGATTCTACGCCGGAACAGTTCTCCTTTGGACTCGTCACTGCAGCGATCTTTTATCATCAGAAAACGCTTGCCGTCCGCGATTATATCCCTAGGGCTAAGCTTGAGGCTGCCCATATTAAAGTTTGCTTCACGATATGTTTCCCGGAACAACACTTTCGGACTTTGCAGCGTGAATGCTTATTCGCATTTTTAGACGGGGCCGGGTGAGTCGGATAAAATCGTCCCGGGCAAAAAGGGCAGCTTGAAATCACTATCCTTTTTGGGAACTGCAGCTAAACTCGGAAAACTGGAATCTGTTTCCGGGCGCGGCATGAAGCTGTGAACTTCGAAAGTATGGATTTCGCTTGACTCCTGTCGGCGTGCGGTGCTATTACTCGGCCGTTTCCAGAATTCTTAATAGACGAGGCGCAGAAAGGGGGATCCTGTGAATAAGGGTGATCTTGTAGGGAAAATTGCCAAAGATGCAGGCCTGACCAAATCGAAAGCGGAAGCGGCGTTTAATTCGCTGGTGGGAAGTATTACCGCTTGCCTGAAGAAAGGCCAGAAAGTGACGATCGTCGGCTTCGGGACTTTTTCCGTAGCCAAGAGAAAAGCCCGCGTGGGAAGGAATCCTCAAACAGGAGTTCCTATCAAAATTGCCGCCCACAAAGTGCCTAAATTTGCAGCTGGAAGTGATCTGAAGAAAGCTGTGAAGTAAGATCGTCCGCGGCAGGATGAAAATCCTGCCGCGGATATGCAGCTTAGTTGTTGCTTACAAAATCGGCGAATTCGCGCAGTTTATTCGAGCGATAAGGGCTCCGGAGTTTGAGCAGCGCCTTCTCTTCGATCTGGCGTATCCGTTCCCTTGTCACCTGGAAAATCTCTCCCACTTCCTGCAACGTGTATTCTTTCCCGTTTTCATTCAGGCCATAGCGCATCCGCACGATTTCCTGCTCGCGAGGAGACAGCGACTGCAGGGCGGAGCTGGTCACTTCGCGAAGATTGTGCTTCATGACATCTTCGTCCGGAGACACCGCATTCTTATCCTCGATGAACTTGTTCAGCACCGCATCCTTGTTGTCCGCGATGCTCGCTTCGAGAGAAATCGGCTCCTGGGCCGCCTTCAGAATCTGCGTCACTTTCGCCACCGGAGTCTTTAATTCCTTGGCAAGCTCGTGAACCGAAGGCTCGCGTCCCATCCGTTTGGTCAGCTCGTTCGCCACCTTCAACACACGGTTCATGGCTTCCACCATGTGGACCGGGATGCGGATGGTCCGGCCCTGATCCGCGATCGCGCGCGTGATGCTCTGCCGAATCCACCACGTGGCATAGGTGGAGAACTTGTGGCCTAGACGGTAATTAAATTTATCCACCGCCTTCATCAGCCCGATGTTCCCCTCCTGAACCAGATCCAGGAGATCCAATCCGGGGTAGGAATAGTTCTTGGCAATGCTCAAAACAAGCCTCAGGTTGGACCGCACAAACTGATCCTTGGCCAGAAGCATTTCGGTTTTGTTCTCGCTGATCAGAGCGATGATTTTGCGCAGCTCATCCACATTCGTCAGGTGCTGCGCTTCCATCTCGCTCAGCCGCAGCCTCGCTTCCCGAACCGCTTTCTGGCCGGAATCTCTGCGATGGGAATGAATTTTGATCGCCTTTTGCGCTTCTTCCATTTCACGAAGCACCGTTTCCACGCTTCCGATCAAAGTGGCAATCTGATTTTCGGAAAAGTCGATCCGCTGCAGGGAACCGTAGATCGCTTCCCGGTTGGTCTTAATCCTGGTCAGATCCTTATTGGTTTTGGCGGCACGCGCTTTGCTCTTGAGCATGTTCTTCCGGGTCAGCCGGTATTTGTCTTCCAGCTTTTCGAGACGGTTGAGAATTCTGTGGACCTTGCGGAGCCGTATCTTGGTGCGTTCCTCGAGAGACACATCGTTCTCGGCTTCCCGCCGGTCTTCCATCCCGAACATGGGAACGACCGGTGCAGATCCGACCGGTTGCAATTCCTCTGCCAGCTCCATGATTTTGCGGGTGTTGATCGTCGTCAGCGACAGCAGGCGCAGAGTATTGAGCTTGGCCGTTTCAATCTTCTTGGCCAGATACACTTCCTGCTCCCGGGTAAGGAGCGGAATCTTGCTCATGCTTCTGTAATAGATGTACAGGGGATCCGCAGAAGCAGCGGATTCTTCCGTCTTCCCGATAGACCTGCTTTCATTCGGAACGCGCGCAAATCGAACCCTGTCCACATAATTGGCCCGCGTCAGGCCCGGAAAGGATTCGGAATCGCCCAGCCCTTCTTCGTCCAAGTCGATTGCATCGTATTCGGTTTCTTCCGAGATATCGTTCTGTTCTAATTCAATCATGTTTAGTAATATCCTTTTGGGGACACTTGTTAAAATCCCTACGTGAATTAAAGCTGCGCCAATTATGGCTTAAGGGGGGGATTCTTCTTTTTTGGTCCCGACCTCTTTATGACCCGAGGGCGCTACAACCTATTAGATAGTCGACACCGAGAAATAGTTTCAGCGGGCGAGATGAATTTTTTTGTGGGTATCAAGGTAAAAACCTCGCTTTTTTTAGAAAATGCATCTTCACGCCCGTTAATACGGATGAGTCCTAAATTCGTTCCGGCAATGTTATAGCATCCATTCTTTTTTTTCGCAACCGGTTTTTGGCTGATCCGTATTATTTCTGTGCGCTTGCGGCAAAAACATGAAGAAATGGATGAAACCGCTCCCTAAGTCCAAAAACGTGAAAAGATTCTGGAAAGATGGGACATACATCCAGAACCCGGTCCGGAAATGGACCGCTCAGTTGACTCGTTCGAGGGTTTTCATTATTATTTAGCCTTTTAAAATTCAGGTTTTACGAGCCACTTCCGGGAGGAATGAGCGTGATTGAAGTAGAACATGTCAGCAAAGTATTCAACGGCCGCAAAGCCGTGGATGACATTTCATTTAAGGTGGAAAAGGGTGAGATTCTCGGTTTTTTGGGACCGAACGGCGCCGGAAAAACCACTACGATGCGCATTCTCACCTGCTATATGCCTTCAACCGAGGGTACTGCCAGAGTCGCCGGATACGACGTGTTCGAGGAGAGCCTCGAAGTTCGCAAGAGAATCGGCTATCTTCCTGAAAATCCACCTCTTTATCCGGAAATGGCGGTTCAGTCTTATCTGAACTTTGTGGCGAAGATCAAGGGAGCCCGATCAAGTCAGCGAAAAACCCAAGTGGCCGAAGCCATCGAAAAGTGCAACCTGGGCGACGTTCGGAACAGGATAATCGGAAAGCTCTCCAAGGGCTACAAACAAAGAGTCGGCCTGGCGCAGGCCCTGCTCAACAATCCGGAAGTGCTTTTCCTCGACGAGCCTACTCTTGGACTGGATCCCAAGCAAATACATGAAGTTAGAGATCTGATCAAGGGTCTTGCCTCAACGCACACCGTCGTTCTTTCGACGCACATCCTGCCTGAAGTCAGCGTGACCTGCAATCGTGTCGTCATCATCGACCAGGGCAAGGTTGTGGCCATGGATACTCCGCAAGGCTTGGCCCACCAGATAAGAGGCGCTGAACGGGTATCCCTGACCGTGGATGGCCCGATGGATGCCGTCCGCGCCAAACTCCAGTCGATTGATGGTGTTTTGAGCGTCCAGGTTCAGCAGGAAGCCGCGAGCTCACAGGCTACGTATACTGTTGAATGCAAATTGGATAGCGACCTTCGTCGAGTACTGGCTGCGGCCGTTGTATCCCAGGGCTGGGGGCTTCTCGACCTGCGCAGCATCTCCATGAGCCTGGAAGACGTCTTTATCAATCTTACAACCAAAGAATCAGAATAACTTACGCCGATTTCGGCGCCCAGTTTAAGAGGCCCGGTATGCAAAATATTCTGGCAATCTGGCAGCGCGAGATGAAAAGCTATTTCGTCTCGCCGATTGCTTACGTTGTGTTGACAATCTTCCTTCTAATCTGTGGCGGATTTTTCTTCGCAGACTTCTCGAGCCTTGTTCAATACACAATTTCTCAGGCGCAGATGGGACAGGCAGTTCAGCCGATAGACATTCCCAGAGAAGTGACGCAGAGATTGTTCGGAACGATGACGGTGATTTTGATTTTCATAATTCCGATGCTGACTATGGGACTCTTTTCCGAGGAAAAGAAGAGGGGAACCATTGAACTCCTGCTCACAACGCCCGTCGGCAATTTTCAGGCGATGATCGGGAAATATTTGGCCAGTCTGACTTTTCTTCTGACACTGATTGTGGCGAGCTGGCTTACTATTTCGCCGCTATTTATCTATGGCAAACCCGATTGGAGGCCTATCTTCTCAGGCTATCTGGGGTTGTTTCTTTATGGAGCGGCACTTCTTGCCCTGGGGCTGTTCATATCAACGCTGACTGAAAACCAGATTGTTGCTGTAATTCTAACTTTCGGTTTGAGCCTTGCTCTCTGGATCGTCCCGGCGTTTTTCCCTTCGACAATTGGTGTGCCCAAAGACGTGGCCAGCTATTTATCCATTGTCAGTCATCTTGACGACTTCATCAAAGGCGTGATCGACACATCACACATCATTTACTATGTAACTTTTGCATTTGTCGGACTCTTTCTGGCATATCGTTCACTTGAGTCAATGCGGTGGAAGGGCTAATGAAAAAATACTTACAGAAACTCGACACATTAGGCCTATTGCTTCTGGTGGCCGGAATCATCTGGTATTCGGCGTCCAACATTTGGGGAAAATGGAACCTGGGTCTCGTTATTGCAGGTGGACTGATGGTGATTGCGGGTATTGCCGCGAACTACCAGCAAATCCTCCTATCCCTGGGAAAACGCTCGACAAAGTATGCATCAAACTATGTGATTTCATTGATCCTGGTCATCGCAGTGGTTTCCGGGCTGAACTACCTCGGTCAAAAGCATACAAAACGGTTCGATACAACCAGCGGCGGTCGATATTCTTTGGCGCCTCAAACGGTTCAGATTCTCGGAAAATTGGCCGGGGATGTGGATATCAAAGCGTTTTACCCGGGCGGCGATGACGCTCGAGTGAAGGAATTGCTTCTCGAATATAAGGCCAGGAGCAAGAGAATTCGCTACAATTTCGTCGATCCCGATAAACAGCCTGATCTTGCAAAGCAATACGGCGTTTCGTCGTATGGCACAGCCCAGAATCCATTCAGCGGCGAACAAATCAAATTCGGAACAATTGTCGTTTCTTATCAAAATCGAAAAGAAAAGATTGAGAAGCGTTCGGAAGAGGTTCAGGAAGAAGATCTCACCAACGCTATTGTCAAGGTCTGTCGTTCCGAGACAAAGAAGATTTATTTTGTTCAGGGCCATGGAGAAAAAGATCCGTCCGATACTGACCAAAAAGGCTATTCCGAGACCCAAAAGGCAATGGAAAGCCAGGGCTATGCAGTCGCTACAGTAAACCTCGCCGGGGAAGGCAAAGTGCCGGTGGATGCAAAAGTGCTCGTTATTGCAGGAGCGACAAAAGAGCCCTTTCCCCAGGAACTGCAGTTTGTGAACGATTTTCTCAACAAGGGATCCGGCGGTTTGTTTCTTCTGCTCGATCCTCAACCGGCTCCTTCATTGGAAACGTTTTTGAAAGCATGGGGAGTGAAGGTTGACAACGATGTGGTCCTGGATGTCAGCGGCGCCGGCCGTCTCATGGGAACAGGCCCGAGTTATCCTCTCGTTTTCAAATATGAGAGTCACAAGATCACTGATCGTTTCAACACCATGACGTTTTTCCCTTTTACCCGGTCCATTCAGCCGGACAAAACGATTCCCCAGGGAATCACAGTCGAACCGCTCTTTAAGAGCAACGAAAACAGTTGGGGGGAAACAAATCTGAATGATCCGAAAATTTCCTTCGATCCGGGCAAGGACTTAAAGGGGCCGTTGCCGCTGGCTGTAGCAGTGACGAAGGAAATCAAGCCATCCTCCAATGACGCTCCAGCGGCTAAAGCAAGGATGGTGGTAACCGGAACCTCCAATTTCCCGATTAACGCTTATTTTCCTCAGCAGGGTAACGGCAACCTGTTCTTGAACATGGTCAGCTGGCTCGCCCAGGATGAAGACCTGATCTCCATTCGACCGAAGCCGGCGGAAGATCGCCGGATCCTGCTCTCCCAAAGCCAATTAGCGAACGTGCGACTGATCACGATCATTTTTCTGCCCGCGGCTGCGCTTATCATCGGGATCATTGTCGTGCGGAATCGCCGGAGGAGATAGGATGCGTTTCAAGGGCACGCTGATACTGCTGGTCGTGGTTCTTGCGCTGGGCGCCTTCATCTATTTTTACGAAATCAAAGGGGGAGAACAGCGCCAGAAGGCCAAAGAATCGGAAAACCAGATTTGGAAGGTCGAGGGCAAGAACATCCAACAGATCGAAATTTCCTCATCCGGCCAATACGTTGCGGCGGTGCGCAAGGGTGATAAGGAATGGGTCCTGACCGCGCCTCAAACCTATGACGCTGATTCCGAAGAACTCGACCGTGTAGCCAATTCTTTAGCTACGCTGCGCCGTGAGAGCATCCTGGAGCAGAATTCATCGGATATGGCCAAATTCGGGCTGAATCCGGCGCAGACCAGCTTGAAATTCAAAACCAGGGACGGCAAAGATTATGGCATCGATTTCGGAATCAACAATCCGACGGGAAATTTTGCCTACGCAGCCTTTCCGGGGCAGAAAACCGTGATACTGATTTCCAGCAGCGCTGCCGGCACTCTCGGCAAAAAGGTGGACGACCTCAGAAATCATTCGGTCTTGAGCTTCGAGCAGCCGGAAGTCCAATCCTTGATCGTAAATAACCCCAAAGGTGTTTTTGAGCTCACTAAGGACAAAGATGACCGGTGGTGGTTCAAGGGCTTCGAGAAAAGGGCCGCAGATGGTCCGGGAGTGCGCGCGATCCTGAATGCCTTGTCCATGGGAAAGATCAAGGAGTTTTTCAACGAAAATCCCGAAGACTATGCAACGCTGGGCTTGGACAAACCGCTGATCGATGTCAGCCTGACCTATGGCAAAGACAAGGCGATCAAGCACCTGATGATCGGTCTGGAAAAATCCAAGCTTAAGAAAAAGGGTGTGAAACCGGCCGCCGCGGAAGAGAAGCCGGCTCCAACGTCCACGGTATATCTGGCAAAAGATGCGTCCAGACCGGACCTCTTTTTCGTGGAAAAGGAGCTTGTGGACAAGCTGACAAAATCCCCGAACGACGTGCGCGACAAGCCTCTGGCTTCCATCCAGCGCTGGGATGTAGATTCCATCGAACTCACGAATACGAAGGGCAATTTCAGCTTCAGCAAGCTGAATGGAGAATGGTTTCTCGGCGCGGCAAAAAAGAAGGCTAAATGGGATGCGGTTAACGGGATCCTGGATGCAATGGAAAAGCCCGTCAAAGATTGGATTGATAAGCCGGGCTCTCCCAAGGAATACGGATTGGATAAACCTCCCGTTCACGTGGTCCTGAAGCAGGGGGGCGCGGTCCTTGCCGATTGCGCACTGGGAAAGAGCAGCAAAAACGGCATTTACGCCCAGGTTAAGGGAGATTCCAGCGTGAAGATAGCGGACCCGGACGGTCTTTCGAGCCTGGACAGGGGAGAGGCCGATTTCATCGAGCCACCACCCGCCGCCGCGCCCAAGAAATAGGAGCCGGCGTCCTCGCCGCATGCCGCATAGTTTGTGCCCTGGGAACCACCGTCCTCGGCGGCATACAGAGCTTAATGGCTAGAGGTGAGGCACAAAGAGCCAATTTTTAGAGGGTTCTCCGTATTGCGGTAACTAACCGGCGAGGACGCCGGCGCTCCCAGCGAAGCCGGAATGGACGGGCTGTTGCTATTTCGTTGCCCGTCGAGTATACTTCCCGATGCTGCTTTTGTACAAAGTGGGCGAGTGCCCACTTTTTTTGTTTAGGGCTAAGAATGGCAGTGCAGGACTCAAACGAGCATCACTCTCTGGAACTCAGGATCGCTGAGCTGGCGGAACAAATTGCCTCTTCCATGGGAATGGAGATTGTGCTCGTGGAAATTAAAGGGGACGGGAACCGCAGTATCGTCCGGGCATATATTGATCAGCCTGGCGGAGTTACGCTGGATGATTGCGAGCGGTTCAGCAAGCGGTTTTCGGTTTCACTGGATGTGGAAGATTGGATCCCGTTCCACTACGTTTTAGAAGTTTCATCGCCGGGCGTGAATCGTCCGCTGATAAAGGAATCGGATTTCCTGCGCTTTTGCGGAAAGAACGCCAAGGTGCGGACGCGGTCCCCTATTGGGGGACAGAGAAATTTTAAGGGGAAGATCCTGGGTGTTCTAGAAGGCCGATTGGAACTCGAAATCGCGCCGGACAGGAAAGTTGAAATTGCCCTAATGGATATCGAGAAGGCCAATTTGATGGCTGAGTTAAGCATGAGGCCGCAGGGGGCCTGAAATATGTCGAACATCATTGCTCAAACAATCGAACAGATCAGCAAAGAAAAAAACGTTGATCCCAAGATTATTATCAGCGCGCTGGAAGACGCGATGGTTGCCGCTTCCAGGAAATTCTATAAGACCAACGAAGATATCAACGCGCGATTTGATCCCGAAACGGGCGTCGTGGAAATTTTTGCGGTGAGGCGCGTCGTCGAAACGGTCGAAAATCCGAGCCTTGAGATCTCGCTGAGCGAGGCAAAAGAAATTGATGACTCCCTGGAAGTCGACGACACCGTCGAAATACCGAAACCGACGGATGTGCTTGGTCGAATAGCGGCGCAAACGGCGAAGCAGGTCATTCTTCAGAAGGTGCGGGAAGCCGAGCGGCAGAATATTTTCAACGAATATTCCCAAAAAATCGGCGAAATGGTCAACGGCGTCGCCAAGCGTTTCGAGGGTCCGGATATCATCGTGGATATCGGGAAGACGGAGGCGCTTCTTCCGCTCCGCGAGCAGTCCAGAGCCGAAACGTACAAACAGGGCGAGCGCATCCGTGCCGTGATCGTCAAGGTCCTGCCGGTTGCAAAAGGGCCCCAGGTGATCCTTTCCCGCACGGATCCTCAGCTGCTTGTGCGCCTTTTCGAGATGGAAATCCCTGAAATTTACGACGGCACCATCGTTGTAAAAAGTGCCGTGCACGAGCCGGGCGATCGCGCCAAAATTTCCGTTGCCTCACTGGACCGCGATGTAGATCCGGTGGGAGCCTGCGTCGGCATGAAAGGTTCCCGCATCAACGCGATTATCCGCGAGCTCCGCGGAGAAAAGATCGACATCGTGCAGTGGTCCGACGATCCGGCGCAATATGCTGCGAACGCCCTGAATCCCGCAAAAATTTCGAAAGTTTTGATCATCGATCCATCGGGAAAGAGGATGGAAGTGATCGTCGAAGAGAAGCAGCAGTCTCTGGCGATCGGGAAAAAAGGACAGAACGTCCGCCTGGCTTCCCGGCTGATAGGCTGGCAGATCGACGTTAAGAGCGAAGAGCAGAAAAAGCAGGAAGTACTCAGCGTGATGGAGTCCCTGACATCCTCCTCCACATCCCTCACGGAGCTGGAAGGAATCAGCAGCCGGATCATCGAGCGTTTGCGGGAAGCGGGGATTGAAAATGTCGAGCGCATCCTGGAATTGGGCGAAGATAAGCTGAAAGAGATTCCGGGAATTGGGGATAAGACGGCCGCAAAAATCATGGAAGCCGCTAAGGATCTCTTCGAGGAAGTGGAAATCGAGGTCCCGGAAGGCATGGATTTGCCTACTGCAATTCAGGCTGCTGCCGAGGAAGAATCCCCGAACGATGAATCGGCTTCGGAATCCGAATTGGAAGCTCCGGCAGAAGATGCTTCGGCAGATGAATCCGCAGCTGCAGGGCAACCGGAAACGGCAGATGAGTCCGGAACAGAGTCTAAAGCTGCCGAGCCGGTAACAGCAGAGGAAGAAACGAAAGAGTAGGTATTCCTCCGGCAGTCGTCGTCTGGCTGACGAGCGGGCAGAAATGTGCTCCCCTTTTGAACCGGGGTTTCACACGGTTGCAAACGCCAGCTATATTGATTTAAGATTGCTGTTTGGCTCAAAACCAAAAGGGCCGGATAGTATACGTAGTCGAGGTCTTTGCGAAAATGGATAAAATAACGGTCGCGGAACTGGCGACAGAATGCTCGGTAAAAAACCAGGTAGTCCTAGCTGAGCTGAAACGGCTGGGTCTATACGTTTTTTCGCCCACCGCGACGATTGATGCGAGTTTTGCAGAGACCATCCGGAAGAAGATTCTTGCCCAGAAAGAAGCCGAAGAGGCTAAAGCGCAAGGGGCGGAAAAGAAAAAGGAAGCTGAAGCCGCCAAAAAAGAAAAGGCGGAGAAGAAGCCTGCAAAAAAAGCTGAAGCCCCGGCACCCGAACCGCCGCCTCCAGTCGAAGTGCCCGTACCCAAAAAGGCAAAGAAGGTTGCGAAGGTAGAAAAGCCTGTCGAGGTGAAGCCGGAAGAAGTTGCGCCTAAAGCGTCCCTCGCGCCTCGAAAAGGTCGAAAACATTACGACCGGGAGCATGCCGAACTGGTCGAGCAGGTAGTGCCCAAGCCGGCCGAGAAACCGGCGGCGGAAGAGCTGCTGACAGAAGCGCCTCCGGCCGAAGCGCCGGCCGAAGCGGCGATACCGGGTGTGCCGGTTTCTCCCGAGACTCTACCGGCTGAATCGGCGGCCCCGGCCGATGAAGTGCACGTCCCTGCCGAACCCGTAGCCCCTCCTGTCGAGCCTATGCCTGAACGCGCCCCGGCCGTCGAGCATGCCACTGAAGCGGCTGCCCATCCGGAGGCAGAGCCTGCGGCCCATCCCGGTGTCGTTTCCAAAAAGATTGTCATACCCAAGGCCAAGACAAAGATCTTGATGCGGACTACCACGGAACGGGTGGTGACGCCCGAAATTACGGACCGCATCCTGAAGGGTCTCCGCGAAGAGAAGCCCGTCTCGCCGAAAACATTCGCTCCCACAAGGTTTGTAAGAAAGAAAAAGCCTGGAAGACCGGAAGTACCTGAGAGGGTCGCAAAAGTAGTCGAATTGCCTCGTCCGCCGGCTTCGCCTGAAGAATTCAAGCCAATTGCCATTACGGAAGGCGTCACGATCAAGGAACTGGCGGAGAAGATGGACATCAAATCGAAATATATTATCCAAAAACTCATTTCCAAGGGAATCCTCGCATCCATCAACCAGGCATTGGATGTCGAAGCGGCGAAGGAAGTGTGCGCCGAATTCGGGTTCCGCGCCGCAGTGATCAGCTTCGAGCAGGAAGCCGAAGCCAAACAGGAAGTGGCGGACAACCTCGCGGACCATATGACGCGGCCGCCCGTGGTGACCATCATGGGCCACGTAGACCATGGCAAAACATCTCTCCTCGATGCGATTCGAGAAACGAATGTGACCGCGACGGAAGCTGGCGGAATTACGCAGCACATCGGCGCGTACCAGGTGGATATCCGCGGCCGGAGCATCGTCTTCCTGGATACGCCAGGCCATGAAGCGTTCACGATGATGCGCGCCCGCGGCGCGCAGGCGACGGATATCGTCGTTCTGGTTGTTGCCGCGGACGACGGTGTGATGCCGCAGACGATCGAGGCCATCCACCACGCCAAAGCAGCCAATGTGCCGATCATCGTCGCCATCAACAAGATCGATAAGGCGGGCGCCCAGATCGATCGGGTCAAACAGGCGCTTGCGGACCAGGGATTGCTGGCAGAAGACTGGGGCGGCGATGTCGTGACGGTCCCGGTCTCAGCCAAACAAAAAACGAATTTGGATCTGCTGCTGGAAATGATTCTGCTTGTGGCGGACATGAAGGATCTCAAGGCGAATCCCAAACGTCTCGCCTCCGGCGTCGTGCTCGAAGCGAAGGTGGACAAGGGCCGCGGTTGCGTAGCCACGATTTTGATACAGAACGGCACCCTGGAACTTGGAGATTCCCTGGTCGCCGGATCTGTGAACGGGCGTGTGCGTGCGCTGGTCAATGACCACGGGCAAAACCTGGAGTCTGCCGGGCCTTCAACACCGGTCGAGATACAGGGTCTGCAGGATCTGCCCAATGCCGGGGACGTATTCCAGGTTTTCAAGGATGCGACGAAGGCGCGCCAGGTTGCGGAATACAGGCAAGCCAAGCAAAGGGAACAATCCCAACAGAAAACAGCCCGTATGTCCTTGCAGGCCTTGTACGAGCAGATGCGCGAAGGAGCGGTCAAGGAGCTTCCGCTCATCATCAAAGGTGACGTCCAGGGATCGGTGGAAGTGGTCACCGATATGCTGAACAAGCTCAGTACGGAAAAAGCGAAAGTCAAAATTCTGCACAGCGGGGCGGGCGCCGTAACCGAAACCGATGTGCTCCTCGCTTCCGCATCGAACGCGATCATTATCGGATTCAACGTGAGGCCCGAGCGAAAAGCCCAGGAACTGGCGGATTCCGAAGGAGTCGAGATCCGGCTCTACACCGTCATTTACAACCTGACGAATGAAATCCGGGCGGCCATGATCGGCATGCTCGAATATACGACAAACGAAAAATATGTGGGACGGGCCGAAGTCCGCGATACATTCCGCGTACCGAAATTCGGATTCATCGCGGGCTCCTATGTTCTGGATGGCGTGATCCGCCGTAACGCCGAAGCCAGACTGCTCCGCGATAACACGGTCATCCACGAGGGAAAGATCAGTTCGCTGCGCCGTTTCAAGGATGATGTTTCCGAAGTGAAGTCCGGATTCGAATGCGGAATCGGCTTCGAGCGTTTCTCCGATGTGAAAGTGGGCGATATTATCGAGGCGTACATCATCGAAAAAGTCCAACCCACCTCGCTCTAATTACGAATTACGAATGACGAATTACGAATGGAACCGCTTTGGCTCTCGTCATTCGTAACTCGTAATTCGTAAATCGAACATGCCGATAGCTTATTGCACACTGGAACTCTTTCTGCCGTACTCCCAGTCGCTCAAGGAAAAGCGGATGGTCCTCCGCAAAGCCCAGGACCGGTTGCGTGCCAGGTCGAATTTTTCGATCGCCGAAGTGGAATACCAGGACCTATGGCAGCGGGCCAAGCTGGCGGCCGTTACAGTCGGCGCGGATGACGCGGTCCTGGAACGGGTCATGCAGCAGTTTGTCAGAGATGCGGAAGATGTGCTCGGCGATCTATTGATCGACTGCCAGGTTTCCTATATCGATACTTAAGAATTGCTATGCAACCATCCAGACGACCGCAAAGATTGGCCTTGCAGATCCAGCAGGAAATAAGCCTGATGATCTCGCGCAACATGAAGGACCGGAGAGTCGGGTTTGTGACCGTCACGGGCGTCCGACTGAATCCGGATTTACGGCATGCCCGGATTTTCATTTCGCTGATGGGATCCGAGAAAGAAAAAGAAGAAAGCCTCGAGGCGTTGAATCATGCGGCCGGTTGGATCAGACACGAACTTGGTCAACGGATCCGAATGAAGTTTTTGCCGGAAATTGCCTTTCAGCTGGATACGTCGCAGGAATATGGGGAGCACATCGATCGGCTGATCGATGAGATCCACGAGCACTAGCATGGACAGCACAGACGGAGTCATCATCATCGACAAGCCCTCCGGATGGACCTCCCACGATGTTGTGGCGAAAATCCGGAACCTGACCAAGATCAAAAAGGTCGGGCATGCGGGGACTCTCGACCCATTTGCCACCGGTGTTCTGCCGCTTACTTTGGGCCGCGCCACACGCCTGACGAGCTATTTCCTTGCTTCCGACAAGGTGTATCACGGCGTCATGCGTTTCGGTTTCGCAACGAACACCTATGATGTGGATGGGGAGCCGCTCGGCGAGGATTCGCACCCGGAATTGGATGCGGCGCGTCTGCAACAGATTTTTTCGCATTATTGCGGAATCATTCGGCAGACATTGCCGCCATTTTCGGCGAAAAAGATTCAGGGCAGACCTTTATATTCCTACGCGCGCAAGGGAATCGAGGTAAGCCCGTCCACAAAAGAAGTCAATGTGAAGTCGCTTGCCCTGATCGGTGTCCATCAAAGCGAAGTGGAGTTTGAATTAGCCTGCGCTGCCGGAACCTACGCGCGCAGCCTGGCGCACGATATTGGCGCCGAATACGGCTGCGGGGCACACCTCGTGCGTTTGCGCCGGACGCGCAGCGGCGAATTTCCCATAGAGTCCGCCGTTTCGCTCGGGGATGGACAGCAGGTATACCCGCGCGAGTTCTTCATCGGCCACATCACGCCGATCCGGGAACTTTTGCGCGATATGCCCGAAATCGTGATTTCGGAGGCCGAAAAAAAGAAGCTGCTGCACGGCATGGATCTGAATCTCATCACGGCAAATTGGGAATCCAGGGAATTCCGGCTGATGGATGACGTCGGCGAAATCATCGCACTGGCCAAAAATATCCAGGTCTTCACTGCACCCGTGGCGCAGCCCGCACGATGGGTCCGCGTCCACCCTCATCTCACATTCAGCTAAATCCCACAGGGTGCTTCGCCATCGGTATCGCTATCGGTATCGTCTTTTCAGTCCCTTTCGCCGAATCGGCAACCCGATAGCGATTGCAATGCCGATGATGGATACCCGCCGTCAGATCACCAGGCGATCTTTGATCTTCTGAAATTTCTTCTCCCCGATTCCTTTCACGTTGATGATTTCATCAATCTTGTTGAATTTCCCGACCTTGGCTCTGTACTCGAGAATGGCCTTGGCCGTTGCTGGTCCAATCCCCGGAAGGGACTGAAACTGTTCGGATGTGGCCGAGTTTATGTTGATTTTTTCCGTTGAAGGGTGAGCCGATTTCTGAGCCATCACGGACACGGAACTGAGCGCCAGGCCAAGGCACAGCGCCAGAATACATACCATCCTTGCTCTTCTGGATTTCATACACGTCCTCCTCATGGCAGTTTTTAATGCGAAAGCACGAACTTGCTTCCGCTTACATCTCTCTAACTGCCAAGTCCCAAATTGAGCGAAAAAAAATTCATTGGAATTAGATCGGGGACGAACGAAGGGCGTGCGCTGATGTCTTGGGAGCTTTGAGATCAGGTCCTGATACTCGAAGCCCCCAAGGAAGTCTCATTGTTTATTTCAGTTTTGTTGCGGTTACGTCGACCTGTAGCCGGTGCTTGGTTGCCGGATCGTCCACGCTGCCTACCATCGTGGCTTTTCCCAGCGCGAGCATGGCCTCGGCGCTGATATTGGTAGACCGGAATATTGGCGGGTATTGATCTCCGGCCTTTTCGGGAGGAGCGAGACCGCTAATGTCAATATTAAGAGACAGCCACGGATTTCCATCGGTTTCCTGCAGTGAGCAGCTTATGCTGACACCGACGCTTCTGTAATTCATACTTGACGAGCTGGCTGGATAGGGGACCTGACTTCCGGCTGTCATTTTGGCTGAATGCCCCATTTGAAGCAATAAGATGTAGTTGCTCGTGTTTAGGGATTTTTCTCCCTCCATTTCATGGATCGTAAATTCCAGCCTATAAAAAGCCGCCGGCTTGGCTGAATCTGCCGCCTTGGGAGACGATGGAGGAACCTGAGGCAAAGGAGGAAACTGCGCCTGTTGAGCCGGCAGGAGAGGAACGATCGTAAGCAACGCGACTGCAATGATAATTGTGGCGATTGTTCTGGTCATAATGGGTCCTCACTCTGGTGCGCGATGGGCAGTTGCACCATGTCGATGTTAATGGATGAAACCTGTTCCTTCGGTATTTGAATGGTCGGAATCTCAAAATCCGGCATTTGCAGCGGCCCAGACTCGGCAACGGATTTCTCCGAAGCGGCTTGTTCCGAGACCGCATGGACAAAAGATATGAGATATCGTTCCTGATCCGACATCCTGGCAGACAGGAATCGGCTTTTTGGAATTTCTCTCTTCCCGGGGTGCACGTGCTTCCCTAAACCCCTGATCGTGGAAGACGCCGGCGCGGCAAGGGATGATCGCTGCCCCTGGGGTGCGGTGACAGGCATGCCGGATCCCTGTTGCTTTTCCATGACGATCTCCGGCGCACGATGATGATCTTCAAAATGGGTAAGAAGCGCATAGCACGAGAAAATTAAGGCCGCCGTTGCGGCTGTTGCCAGCGATACCCAGCCAAAGCGCAGTCGTCTTTTCGCGAGTCTGCGGTTCAGATTGGCAATGACGCGCGCCTCGAATCCCGGCCGTGCTTCCGCTGTGCCGTATTCGGCAGACGCCCTGTCGAGCCATTCGTCCAATTTCCTATCCAGCTCTTCACGGTTCATTGTTTCCCTCCGCCAGGGCCGTGAGTTTTTCTTTTATTGCTTTCCGCGCCCGGGAAAACCTGTCGCGCACGGAAGAATCGGCGACGCCCAGAATCTCCGACGCAGTTCGGGATGTCATTCCCTCAACCGTGAGAAGCACGAAGGTTTCGCGCAGGTCGCGCGGCAGTGAAGACAAAACCCGCTCCAGCAGAATGGCTCTCTCTTTTCGGATCAATATCTCCTCTGCGTCTGCCTCCCAGCCCGGCAAAGTGCGCAACACGTCCTCGGATTGAATGTTTCGCAGACCCCTGGAACGGTCTCTTGAGCGATTTAACGCCAGATGCCAGGCGATGCGGCCCATCCAGGCGCGCATATGCTCGACTTTTGCCGCTTTTCCCGAACGAAATGCCCTGAAGAAAGTCTCCTGCGCAATGTCCTCCGCGTCCTCCGGATTCCGTAGAACCGAATATGCGATGTTGAAGATAAAACGCCCGTGCGCACATACGATCGCCTCGAAGTCCAGAATATCGGCGTCACATGATGATGCAACCGGCTCGTCGGCCAAGATCATCCGCTCCATGATGCAACTCTCGAATCAAAGCATTTATATATATAGACACGGTAGCCCCTCGAAGTGTTGGAAAATATTTTACCTGGAGTTTTCCGAGACTGCCTGAAACCGGCACCAGGATTGTGCGGAGAAATCCGTGCTCAGGTCATCGGGCATGTTCAGGGGACCTTGGCGGGCGCCGGGAGGTGATTTATCATTTCATTGGATTTGTTGGTTTTGCTCCGGGAGCGGGTGCCTGGATGAAAAAACTATTGCACCTTGCCTTTGTATGGTTGACATTGACAATGCCGAGCGCGCGAAGTCAAATTCCCTCTCCCGCTCGATCGGGCATAGAACCGCAAATCCAATTGGGATTCAATCTGCTCTACAGCCTGAAATTTTCCGAGGCACGCAAGCAGTTCGACTCCTGGCAACAAACCCACCCCGACGATCCAATGGGCTACCTTGGTACGGCAGCGAGCTATCTGTTCGAAGAACTTCAGGACAAACAGGTTCTGACATCAAAATTTTTTCTGGATAACAAACGTCTGCTGGGCGGGATCGAGGGGGAGCCGGACAATGCCCGCAAGAGGGACTTCTTAACCGCAAACCAGAAAGGGAAGGAACTCGCGCTAAAACAGCTTGACGCCGATCCACGCAATGCCGCTGCACTGTTTGCATTGGCGACAGCAAACGGAATGCAGGGGAATTTCGCAGCGATCCTGGAGAAGAACCAGACGGAAGGCATTTCCCTGATCAGGAAAGCCGAACACTATGCAAGGCAGACGATTGCGTTGCAGCCTGATAATGTGGATGCCTGGTTTTCCGTGGGGGCCACGAACTACATTATCGGGTGCATGCCTGCCTATAGACGCTTTCTTCTCTGGTTTGGCGGCATCCAGGGCGACAAGCGTCTCGGCATGGAACAGCTTCGCATCACGGCCGATAGAGGTCGCTACTTTAAACCCTTCGCGGAGATTTTTCTCGCGATGGCGGCAATGCGCGAGAAGCAGGATGATCTTGCCCGAAGCCTGCTGAGGGATCTTGCCCAACAATTCCCCGAAAACCCGTTGTACAACGAGGAGTTGGCGCGCCTGGACGGTGCTCACGAAGGTCCCCAAAATGGGGGGCGTTAGATTGTCGGACGAAATCAGCGAAAAGGTTGTTGCATCCATCGCGAAATTCAAAAGCATCGCTCTCGAACTAATTCGTTGAGATATTCCCCGGCTCTGCGCTGGCTGCGCCATCTGCTGCACGTGATTGCATAATTGCCGCGTTCTCCGTTACTCTATAAAGATGTTCAGCGAATTTAGATCATCTGTTGTACCTCCCGATTCGCAAATGCCGAATGCCTTGTGGTTCGTCTATTCAGGATATCGCCTGCTCGTCGAGGTTTCCGGCAATATCGCCCGAGTTCCGGTAGGGAATGAAATAGAAGCTTCCGGGATTGAGGTGGAGCAGTCCATCTTTCTGGGAAGTTATCAGGGACGCCCATGCTTTGCGGCGGAAGGAAAGCTCCCGGACGCAAGTCCGCTCATTCCCAAATTTCGGGAACTGCGGTCTCTTTTCGGCCTTCTCGAAAACGGATTTTACGAGATCGCCCTCTTGGGGAAGCACCTCGTCCAGTGGGATAAAAACTGTCAATACTGCGGTACATGCTGCGGACCGCTGAAACGCCGAACCGACTTGCGGGCCAAGGAATGCCCGGAATGCGGGCGATTGGAATTCCCCCGAATTTCACCTGCGATCATTGTTCTCGTCGAAAAAGAAGATACGCTGCTCCTTGCAAGGTCCACTCGATTCCCCGGATCCTTTTTCAGCGTCCTCGCCGGCTTTGTCGAGCCCGGGGAAAGCCTTGAAGAGGCCGTGCATCGCGAGGTTGAAGAGGAGACCGGCATCCGCGTCAAGGATATAGCCTATTTCGGAAGCCAGCCATGGCCATTTCCCGACAGCCTGATGATCGGATTTACGGCTCAATACGCATCGGGAGAAATCCGTATCGACGGAGAGGAAATAGCCGAGGCCGCTTGGTACAGATGGGATCGATTGCCGGAAATCCCCGGGAAGTTGAGCATCGCGTGGCAACTCATCGATTGGTTCGTAAAAAAGCATTCCTGATGTGAATCAATTTGCCTGTTTGGCGAGTGCGGGATTCATTCTCGAGGCTATTGCGGATTTGTGTTCTGCGGACTCTGCGTCGATCTGGTGGGCGAGCATGTTGAAGACTGCGTCTTCGGTCCTGGCCAGCTTGCCGTAGCTTATTTCGACGACGGAATCCTCAATTTCCGATGCAATTTCAAACAGTTTGTCGGGAGGGATGCGCCCCTGCTTCATCTGTTCCACCAGGCTTTGCATCTCCACATCGAACATTCTTATGGTTACGGTGCTTAAAAAAATCCCGGGCCTGAATCGTTCCGGGTTCTGATTAATCCGTCCAAGCATCTGCCTGCCTTTGTCGGCGTGCTGCAATTCCTGGCCGGCCAGGTGATTCCAGAACCCCTTTTCTCTTTCCATGACACCGGCGCATAGCCCATAAAACTCGGATATTTGCGTTTCCGCGTCTGAAAGCAGTTCCAGGTTGATAATCACTTCCTGCATTTCCTGCAAACTGCTTTTGCCAAGTAGCTTACTCAAGAAAGTCATTTGCCCTGCCACTTGATGCCAGATTCCCGATTTCAGATTCCAGATGCCTGAAATCGAGAATTGGGAATCTGGAATTGAGAATCTTCTCTTCCGGCATACCTAAAGAACCCCGACTGCGTAATGCTTATCGGCCATTCTTCGGATTCGGTTAATCCGCGTGAAGAATGGTTCCGATGTCCCGATTCATCGGAGGAACGCTGGAAACCCTCCAGCGCATGTGCGATAATAAATAGCCTCCATAGTCTCATGGAGATAAGGAATTATTAGCCTATGAAATGCGGTTCCATGCGATCTTTGACGCGTCTGCTTTTACTCCTCGGTCTGATGTCCGTGTGCATTGCCGCATCGGCTCAAAAAGCCCCGCCGCAGTCTCCGACAAAGCCGATCAACCTGGATAAGGAATTGGAGGACCAGGTCAATCCTGACCGGGCCGCCAGCTATTACCATTTCTCGCTTTCGAAATGGAATGAAGACAAAGGAGACCTGCCCAGGGCGATTTCCGAGATGAGAACGGCGCTGAAGTACAATCCCGACAGCTCGGCGATCCACCTGGAAATGGCAAGCCTGTTGGCGAAATCAGGCAATTCCCAGGAAGCGATCGAGTTTGCACAAAAGGCGGCGGAACTCGATCCCAAGGATCCCGGCCCGCATTGGCTGCTCGCCAATATCTATTTCCGTCCGCAGATGCGAGGAGACTCTGCAACGGCGGACATCCAGAAGGCGGTCAAGGAGCTGGAAAAGCTGAAGGAATTATCTCCATCAGACGAGCGCGTCTACTACGCTCTTGGCGGAGCGTATTTCGAGCTGAATCAGCCGGGAAAGGCCATCGAGGCTTACGAGAAATTTCAGACTCTCACTCCCGACATCGACAACGGGTACAGGGAAATCGCCAAATATTACGAACGGACCGGCAACTCGGATAAAGCCGCCGAATACCTGCTCCGCGGGCTGAAAAATCAGCCGGATTCCGTGGAGAGCCTCACCATGCTGGCCGGCATTTACCTGAAACAGAGCAAAGGCAAGGACGCCATCCCAATCTATAAAAAGCTTCTCGCGGTGACAGGGGAAAATGCTGCCGCCAGCAAGCGGCTCGCTTCTCTGCTGATCGAGTCGGGCGAGAACGATGAAGCGATGAATATCCTGACGGATCTTGCCAAGACGGATCCAAACGATCCGCTCGTTCAAATCCTGCTGGGTCGGGCGCAAATCGGGCTGCACAAATATCCGGAAGCGATCGAGATTTTGAAATCGGTCTCGACAAATGATCAGAGCATCAACATGGAAGCGCAGTTCTATCTGGGCAGGGCCTACGAGGAAAACGGGAGCCGCAAGGAGGCCATCGAAACATATTCAGGCCTTCTGCAGAAGACGCAGGCCGACGACGAGGAGTCGAAATCCAACCGGTTGCTGTTTCAGCAGCGCCTGGCCGCTAATTACTGGGAGACAGGGGAGCGCGAAAAAGCCATCGCTGTATACCAGGACATGGCTAAGGCCGATCCCAAAGCAAACGCGCTGCTTCTGCAGGCGTACCGCATCAACCGCCAATTCGACAAGGCGCTCGCGCTAGGGAAAGAGCAGTACGAAAAGGATCCCTCCAATCTTCAGACGGGCATCGAATATGCGCAAGCACTGGCAGACGCTGGAAAGGCCAGAGAAGGTGCGGAAATTCTAAACAAACTTCTCCAAGCCAACCCGGAAGAAGTGGATCTTTATATCGCTTTGAGCCAGCTTTACGTGCAGGACAAACGCTTTTCCGAAGCCGAGAAAATTCTTCAGCGCGCCGAGGACAAAAATCTCAAAGATGCGACGGAAAAGGAGCGGATAAAGTTTCAGAAGGCAACCATCTATGAAAGGCAAAAGGACTACGACCGCGCAGAAACTCTCTTCAAGGAGATTCTGAAGAACAACCCATCCAATGCAACCGTGTTGAATTACTTCGGGTATATGTTGGCAGACCGCGGTGTCCGGTTGGATGAAGCGGTGAAGTATGTCAAGGACGCATTGGCGATCGATCCGCGGAACGGCGCCTATCTCGATTCTCTCGGGTGGGCTTATTTCAAGCTGAACGACCTGCAGTCCGCCGAGAGATATCTGCTTGAGGCCGACGGAATCGTTAAAAACGATGCTACCATCGTTGAACACCTGGGCGATCTCTATTTCAAAACCGGAAACCTGCAAAAAGCAGAGAGCTATTGGGCGAAATCCGTCAGTATCGGCACGGATCCGGACGATACGCAGAAGGTTCGCAAAAAACTGGAAGCGCTTCAGGAAAAGCTTCGGAGACAGAAGTCGGCAAAGTGACATCCTCAACGCTTCGGATCCGTTCTTTCGCTAAAATCAACCTGGCTCTGTCCGTCCTGGGACGGCGAACGGACGGTTACCACCAAATCCAGACCATCTTTCAGACGATCGATCTGTTCGACACGATCGAGGTCCGCCCGGCGCCGGAACTAGAGCTGATTTGCGAAGGGCTTCCTGATGTCCGCGTTGAAGACAACCTGGTTTGGAAGGCCGCATCGATTTTAAAATCAACACTTGCAGAGGATAGAGGCGTTTCCATAACCCTGCGGAAAAGAATACCGGCGGGAGCGGGGCTTGGCGGAGGGAGCAGCAATGCTGCCGCAGCGCTGCTGGCGCTGAGGCGTTTCTGGAATGCCGGGATATCCGATGGAGACCTGTCCCGGCTCGCCGCGAGCCTGGGTTCCGATGTTCCGTTTTTCCTTTCCGGCGGCACCGCGCTCGGGTCCGGAAGAGGAGAAATCATCCGGTCCATCCCGGATATTCACCCGGAGCATCTTGTGGTTATCTTTCCCGCAGTTCACGTGTCCACGGCGGAAGCGTACAGATCTCTGAATTTGGGATTGACTTCCACCTCGGAGGACCATAGAATTCATCGTTTCTGTGG
>Ga0335071_10001358_pt1 | contig 26297 bp, 18 predicted proteins | sample Lox_Sample_15_FD_206724 | JGI IMG/M metagenome (GOLD analysis project Ga0335071, IMG submission 206724) | Soil microbial communities from Loxahatchee National Wildlife Refuge, Florida, United States - Lox_Sample_1.5 | ecosystem: Environmental > Terrestrial > Soil > Wetlands | place: USA...
TCTCAAGCGGATTGCGTCGCGCGGCCGCCTTGGCCGGGACCTTCCCCAATTCTGCGTAGAGGTCGCTTTTCGCGGCTACGGGACTCTGGCCCTGGGCTTGTGCGGCGGTGGCTCCGGTCAGCGCGAGCATGATCAGCGCCAGAATGAAAACAGAGCGCCGGATGCAAGCGTGAATCGCCCTGAAACTTACTCTGTTCATCACTCCCGACCTCCCCTTCCGGGTTTGAACATACGGGCGAGTGCCTCTCCAAATCCGGAGAACTCGCGCGAGACGCCCCATCGAATCAAGAATGCATGGCTATTGTCATTCAATCCGAAGACCGGAGAAACACGAAGTGTCCAGTCCGAGGGCAGGTTCCATGCCATAACTGGCGCAAGGTAATGCGATGTCTGGTGCAATCCAAAGCTGTAGCGGTCGCCGAGTCCGCCGTACATTTCCAGGCCAGCGATGAAATTCTCCGGGCAAAAGCTGCAACGCTTCGCCGATGCCTTCAGCCCTAACGGCCTGCTTACTCCGACGGCATAACCAAACTCCCAGGGTTCGCCGGGACTGACGTTCTTCGTGGCAATCGTGTTTTCGGCAACATTCCAGCCCTTGAGAGTTTTTGAAAGCAACAGTTTGGTCTCGATCTCATGATTGTGATCCTGACGGGCGAGCCAGTTGGGGTCGGAATAGTCCGATTCCACATCATGGCCTTCCACCTCCTTCAGTATCTTGTCGGCCCCGCTGGTGTGTTCGTATTCGACATAGAGCACCGGGTTGATGAAGTGTTCACGCTGCAACAGGCGAAAGCGGTTTTCCCACCGGAACCCGGTAAAAATGGTGCTATCTCGAAATGTGCTTTGAGCATCGAGATAGAACTCCGTTGTCCACCAGGCGGTAGCGCCGTACTCGAACTCGGTCCAGTAGGCGTGAAAGTCGTTGCCTGCGCGTTGTGTGCCGAAGGTGGAGAAATATTCCACCTCCAGATTTCCCGGTTCCTCCAGGTAATGATCGTAGGTCACGAAGTAAGGGTTCTCCTGCGCCCACAAAGGTTTGGAACCACCTGACAGCCACAACAACAGCGTGATGATTAAGAACGATGCACTGGGTGCGGAACACAGATTACGATTCCGGAATTCGACAATAGCGGAGACACTCATGAAACTCGACCCCTTTCCATGGCAATTAGCGTGTTCGATCTCCATGCCGGGAATTACCGGATCGGCCGATCGAAATTCCCCTTTTTCAGTTGCAACTCAGTCGCATCTAGAGTTAACATAACCAGCATGCCGGAGCCGGGGCACCCTTGTCCATGTCCGGTGCAAGATTTCGTCGCACCCTGCATGCGACGAGTTGCGACAAAAACTCATCATGCCTCTTCCACAGACGGAGATGCCCGGGCGGCTGCAGGCGCATTTTGCGGAGCGCGGGATTCGCATTACGGAGCAGCGCCGCGCCATCCTGCGCGTGATGGAAACCGCGAACAAGCACCTGGACGCCGCGCAGATCCTGCGCAAGGCGCGCCGTCTCGACGCCAGCGTTGATCGAAGCACGGTCTATCGCACCATTCGCCTGCTGAAACGCCAGGGATTGATCGATGAACTCGACCTGATGCACATCAACGGCGAGGGGCACTACTACGAACGTAAGCTGGGGCGCGATCATATTCACATGGCCTGCCTGCGTTGCGGGAAAATCACGGAATTCGTCAGCGATGAATTTGAGAAGTTGAAAACTCAGGTGGAAAAGGACTGCCGGTTCCACGTTTTGATCTCCCGGCTCGAAATCGGCGGATACTGCGCCGTTTGCCGGGGTGGACAGTGACTGCAATCGAAATTCGGCCCCTTGCGGCCGGGGACGCGCGAGCATGGTCGCAATTGCGACTCGAGGCTCTGGAACGCGACCCGGAGGCCTTCAGTTCGTCGGTAATCGAACATCGCTCGCTAAGCGTGGAAGAGATAGCGAGACGCATCGACCGCGGAGACGGCAGCAATTTCGTGATTGGCGCCTTTGCCAACGGCCGTCTCGTCGGGATGGCTGGTTTTATGCGTGAGAGGGGGACCAAGCTTCATCACAAGGGAAGAATCTGGGGAGTCTACGTGACGTCGGAATACAGGACCCAGGGAGTCGGCCGGCGTATTCTTGAGGAAATTCTGCAACGCTGCGCGTCGATGAGCGGGCTTACCCAAGTATTACTTTCAGTGACAATGAGCCAGACTGCCGCGGCGCGCTTGTACAAATCCCTGGGCTTCCAATCGTTCGGATGCGAGCCGCGAGCAATCCGAATTGGGGACAGGTTTATCGATGAAGAATACATGGTGCTGCAACTTCACTCTGGATTGCCGGGCTAAAGAAGTCGCGGACAAAGGAAAAGCGCCCTCGGCCATAATGGCCAGGACGCCCTCGGCAGCCCTCCCCCGGAACTGCCAAACTACAGCCGCATCCTAGAATTGACCATCATCGATGTAAACATCACCTTGGTAATGGCATAGCGCAAAGCTAAGCCATCCACCCGTTACGTATGAGGGACTGTCTTACTGCTTCTGCCAGGTGTGTCCGCCGTCATTCGTGGACCAGATCTCAGGAATGGATGTAGTGATGGTCACGTGGTTAAGGTCCGAAAGCTGCACGCTGACGATATCGCCGTTCGGAGTATTGCCCTGGCAGTACGGGGTCACTCTGGTCCAGAGACTCCCGTCATCTGCCGAATGGTAGAGGACGCCGTTGGAACCTCCTGCCCAGACCTCATGGCCATCTGCAGCCACGGCACGGAACACAGGGGGAGCGGTATCTTTCTTCGCGAGCCTCTTATCAGCGCTCTTTTGTTTTGCCGCGGAGTTAGTAACCACCATCTCGAGGCTACCTGACAGGGACGAAGCTTCCGGCGCGGAATTCGCCAGCACGTCGATATCCTGCCAGCTGCCGCCACCGTCAAAGGAGCGCTGCAGGCCACCGGCTGAATTGATCGACCAGCGCGCGCTGGCAGCCAATCCAGCCGCCGCACTATCCTGCGTCGCCTTGGGCGGGGCCGCCGGTTTCGTCTTGCTTACGGAGGGGGCGAAAACGTCAAACTGAGCGCGGGCTGCAGGCGCTCCTGCCCCTCGATCGCCTGCCTGCGGTGCTTGCGCTGCCACGACCACTGTTTGATTCTGAGCGCCGAGCGGGGACATATTATGCGTAACAGCGATATCCTTCTCTTCAGTCCGTTGAGACGGGGCAGGCAAAAATCCGAGAACTCTGGATGGGGTTTGTTGTTGCTGCTGCCACTGCATCGGAGCCTTAGGTCCGTACATAGGGCCGTCAATTGTCGTCCCGCGGGTATATCGATTTGGCGCTTTGAATGCGCCGTTCGCACCGGCGATGCTACTTTTCTGCTGCTGTTCCCGTTTCTCGTCATTTTTGACAAGACCAGGTGGTTTTGGAGTGCCGACTTGAGCCGGGGTCGCTTCGGCCGAGGTCGGCGGTGGCTGCGGCTGAATCTGGTCTGTAATCTTCCCCTGACCCGCCACCCGCTTCGCCACAACCCCAGCCATGTCGGGCCGAGTACGGCGCTGGTACTGCAGTGCCCCAACTCCAATCAGCAAGACTCCGGCAGTGACGAATCCCCACCGAAACGCCGGCCAGCTCATCCAGCCATGGCGTTGGGGAACTTTGAGCATCTCTGGTGTGTCTGTATCTGGCAGCGCCAAGGCCACGACATCACGGCAGTCGCCACATTGCGACAAGTGCGTGAGAACGTGCGCGCGCTCGCGGTCTGAGAGCGATTTTTCGGCAAACGCGGCCAACAGATTGGCATCCGGGTGCTCACCGGTTGAATTGCCGTTCTTTAACCGCTCGCGCACAATTTGGGGAACACTCTGCATCTCACCTTCCAGCAAAATCCGACTACGTACCTCACACCTCAATACGATCATCCCGGCCCTTCGCGGACCCGTGCCTCAACCCTCTTTTCTGAGAACGCAGCAGGTGAAGAATCTTGCGTCAGGCTGCGTCGAATATCTACCTGCAGGTCACGAACATCGGTTTCCAGAGCCTCTTCCGCCTGCCGGCGGGACATGCCCCTCCGCCCTAATCCCGCGAGGATTTGCTTTCGCAATGCTTTAGCTAACTTGTCGAGCTTGCGGCTGATCGTCGATTCATGCACTCCAAGCATGCGCGCGATCTCGGCGAGAGTCCGTCCATCCAGGTAATACGCGCTCAACACCGTCCTATCTTCTGGGGAAAGCTGGGCGATAGCCTCATCGGTTGCCTGTTCGAGGCGGATATCGGCGGGAGCAACAGGATCCGCTTCCGGGGCCTGGAACTGCACGCCTTCTTCAGATTCCTCATCCAGACTTACGAGACGCTTAGTGCGACGGTAGCGGTTCACATACTCCTGCGCCAGGACCGTGCGCAACCACCCCTCGAGAGAGCCACGGCCGGTGTAAGACGAAAGCTTTGAAACCCGCTTCCCATCGCGAGTGCCGGTACCGTAGAGATCGGCGTAGAGGCCGTCCGCCAGCTCACGAGCAGCGGAGTCTTCGCGTGCAATCCGTAACGCTGACTGGTACAGCTTCTCGCGAAATCGCGTCAGAAAGATTTCCCACGCGGAGTTATTGCCTGCGGCACACGCGCGGGCCAGTGCCAGTTCATCCACTCGCAGCCCGAGAAGGAAAGTGCGGAGTTCCAATTTCGTGGATCCCGCCGCGGTGTACTTGGTTGCGACTTCGCACAAGATCTCCGCAAACCGTTCTGGACCGAAGCCGAACTTGCCGCATCCTGCCTTCTCGTGGAGCTCTCCAAACAGCTCATTCACGGCGGATTGCAAGGCAGAGATTTGTTCGGTTGTGTTCATGCCGCAAGACAACTCCCTCGTCCGGGTGCGCGAAACCACGTCAGGGAATCGGGAGTTCCTTTCGATGCTACCAATTTCTTAGACGCAGGAGGCGTGAATTTTGCTCGCAAGGCTGGCAGGTATGTTCGTTCTCCTCGATGAAGCCGGATGGCACGTGCCGGCCGGGCGCAAAATCCGAGCGAAAAGGTTGAGGTTCGTGCGGCCGCCGGTCATCGGTGTTTCCTGGTCACGTGCGAAAGCTTTGGCAACGGAGGAAGAGAGCCATGCATTCCAAGATCGTTCAAGCTGCGGTTCTGCTTGCAATTTTGTCGGTGTTCGTCACGCTCGATGAAAAACATGTGCAAGCGGGTGAGGTAGGTACCTCATCCTACAAAGTTTTAGATCCGATTCGGCACGGCAGCCTGACTGTTTTCCCCGTCGTAACAGCCAGGAGCTATCCAACGAACGAATTCCTTACTCTGGATGAGGGATTGCGCTCGGGTGACGTGGTTGTTACCGAGGCCGGCAATGTACAAGGTCTTATCCGCCGGCGTAGCGTGCCGCAAGTGCGCCATGAGGGGGCGGAAGTGAACCGTTTGGTTCTGGTGAACAACTCCAACCGTCCTCTTCTGCTCCTGGCCGGTGAGATTGTAACCGGAGGCAAGCAGGACCGTGTAATCGGCAAAGATCGAATCGTTCCTGCCGAAAGTGATCCCGTCGACCTGAGCGTGTTCTGTGTCGAACCCGGACGGTGGGTCGCGACCAGCGAACACTTCGGGGCTTCCGGAGCGATGTACGGCGGAGTTGGCAAGACCATGGGTGGACCGATAACGATGATGGCGCAGCCCTCAGTGCGAGCGAAAGCCATGGGGGACAAAGACCAGGGCAAAGTGTGGGCGGAAGTACGCAAGCAGCAGGATGCCGTGCGTATGCAAGTGATGGCCGACGCTCCACCGCCGGCCGCCGCCGAAGTTGCCAGTACCAGTTCCTATGCCCGCGTGATGGAAAATTCGGAGGTAAAAAAGCAGGTCGATGAAGTTGCCAAGCCCATCGACCAGAACTATCAGAGCTTGATTCGGCAATTGCGCGATCGCAATGCGGTTGGCGTAGTGGTAGCGGTGAACGGGCGCATCATTTGGGCAGATCTATTCGCCAGCACATCGCTGCTGGAGAAATACTGGCCCAAGCTGGTGCGCTCGTACGCTTCCGAGGCAGTGGTAGTCCGAGCCAAAGACGTCGACGTCAGCACCAGCCGTGCGCAAGATTTCCTGGCGGACATGGAAGGACGTCGCGAGACGATTGAAAGCGAGCCCGGCGTCTACCGCCACACGGAAGTGAATGGTGATGGATTCAAGGCATTTTCTCTGACGTCCTTGCTGCCCAAAACCGGCTTCGACGTGCACGTCGCAAAAATGGCGGATTGAGAGCCAATATACTCTGTACCTCTGAGTACAGGCGGAATCAAAAGAAATACTTTGATCCGACGAACGCTTTTCCGAGAATCGAGGCTCAGGATTTCTGTTAAGCCAAATCCCCGGTCCCCGCAAGGAGATGGTCTGGACCGGGGTGACGCGCCTTTCGTTCAACAGATCTTCTGGGCCGTACGCTCAGGCCCTCCAGGGAGAAGTGCTATGTCGGGACAAGTGGTGTTGTACTTCGACGACCAGGCGGACGCCTTGCGGTTCGCCTTAGCTGCTGGATCGGTCATGGCAGGCGAAGGAGGCAAGTTCACGAGCGACCTCGTCCAGAATACCAGCCGCGTGACCCGGATCCGCATTGACGCTGTGAATGGCGGGAACGGCAAGAAAGGCGATTCAGGCCGGGCAGCATAAATACCAGCAGAGCAAGAGCGGAACCAGGGTTCCGTGAGAGACTGCGCAACAAATTGCACTACGCCGTGCCGGCGTTCGTAAAAGCTTCCAGCGCGTCGGACAACGTGGGAAACGTCAAGAAGATCTGTTCCACTTTCGTGATTTCCAAGACCTTCCGAACCCGTTGATTGATCCCGGTGAGCGCCACCCGGCGACCTGCCTTCGAGCAAGACGTATAGGCGCTAACCAGCGATCCCAGCCCTGAGGAGTCCAGATAAGGAACTCCAGAAAAATCCAGGATCATCGTCGGTGCGCCCTCGCGGCGGACAGCGTTCAGGAAAGGCGGAACGTTTTCCATCGTCAGGGGCCCGCGGAAGCTGAGCACGCCCCGATCCAAGCGCTCGATCTCAAAAGGTTCTGCCATGGAGCAGCGATTCTAGGCCAGATGGCAAGCAGTGTTCAACTGCGATGCGGAGGGCACTCAGGCGCCCTCGAAGAAGCCTACCTGTCCGTGAATCCGCAAAATTGTGAACGGCATGTGAACGAAATTGCAATCGGATGTCAGAGGCGGAAAAGTCTTTTCTTTCCGTGTTAAAGCGGGCGGAACATTGCTCAGTTTAGCCTTGACTTCTCATACCCAAACCTCGAAAATGAGCGTCGGTCTTGGCTTTTGGACCGTTTCCCCCTCCGTTCTCTTGTTCCCGGGTTCACTTGCTCTGAATAGTTGATGGCTATGAAGCGGCTCTATTTTTCGCGCCGGAGTGCGACGCGAACGTCTACCCGCAAGTTAGTTCGGTCTGTCGAGGTTGATCCCCAGGTACTGCTCGAAAGGAAAAGTCATGAAAGTGGGATTAAAGAGTTTGCTGGCAGTTGCGCTGCTGGCGCTAGCTGCATCGAGCGCGGCCTCCGCGCAATCAGCTGCACAACCCTGTAACAGCACGGTTCCGAACTACTCTCCTGACTTCTCGGCGAACCAAGCTTGCATCACTCTGAACGGCGAAGATCATGGGACATTCAACAATACGGTGCCCTCTTTTCAGGCGCCAGTCCCAGCGGGCGCGGCTGGTGCCGGAAGTTTCTTGCGCCTGACGCCGGCGAACACGCCGTATCAGGGAGCATCTGCGTGGTTCAATACTCAACAACCGGTAGGAAGCCCTTTTACCACCTCCTTCACCTTCCGGCTGAGCCCGGCCGGCGGTGCGGATGGGATCGCCTTCGTCATTCAGAACGCCGGATTATCGGCTTTGGGCGCGACCGGGTGCGGGGAGGGATTCGCGGTTGATCTGCCTTCTCCTCCGGGCTGCACGCCTGTCGCTGCGAATAGCGCGAGTCAGAGCGGCATACCTAACAGCATCGCTTTTCGGTTCGACAGCTACTCGCAGGGCGTCGATTCGCAAAATGCCGGCACGCAGACGAATGATCCCGGCGTTAACAACGTGACGATCCAGACCTGCCCCAAGAAGGGCGAGAACTCGATTACCGCTGCTTGCCAGATCGCGGTGTACCCGTTCAACCAGGTCACGTTTGGAGATGGCAACGTTCACACCGCGAGTATTACGTATGTGCTGACCCCGAGCTCAACGCAAACTGCCTGCGTGGTCAATGATGTTCCCTCGCCTTGCCTCGATGTGACTCTGGACGGGGCCGACCTTTTCCCGGCTGGCGTCCCCTTCAATATGAACAACATCGGCCTGACCGAGGGCGGCACCGCGTATGTAGGTTTTACCGGAGCGACCGGAGGAGTGACCGACGAACAGGACATCCTCAGCTGGATATTCACCCCACAAGGCCAGACGCAGACCGTTACGACAGGCCAGACCACGACTTACAATTTCCCGAATAACCAGGGACAAACCGCTTTCACCTTCACTGCACAATTGAATGCTGGAACGCCAACCACGACTACGGTAACGCCGATCTTCCTCTCGGCAGCGGATTGCAACTCTCTGGTGCAGCAGACCTACCCGGGTGCGCAGTGCTTCGTCTACACCAATCTGACCCCGAACCAGGACTCTGCGGTGATGTTTGAGGTCACGTGCCCCAACCTGCCGAACGATGAATGCAATCCATTTAACGCGGACCTCGGCTCCGAGTACACGTTCTCTGCCGTCAATATCGTGAATCCGACGACTCCCTTCCCCGGATGGCTTAAGGGCGCAGGGTCGGATCCTACACATCCCTGCACCCCTCCTCAGTCTGGCGCGTTATTCCAGAGCAACCAGATCAGTACGTTCGAGATGGATACAGTCACCAAGGGCAAGAGCGGAGGAACCGGCTCATGCTGGGTGGCGACGTACGACCAGCCGGACGAGGCGCTCTCCGCCATCACAATTGCGTCCCCGACAAACACCGTGTACGGGCAGAATACGAACGTCGTGGCGAACTACTCGTGCGCCAATCCCACGACAACGCAAGTTGCGACGAACCCGGTCGGGCCCTACCTGCCAGTCGCCAGTTGTACTCAGTCTTCGGGTGCGGGAAGCTGCACCCAGACCGCTGCCGGCCTGAGCTGCACCGGCACAGTCGACACCTCCACGCCAGGACCGCACGCCTTCACGGTCACGGCAATTGACACCGGCCTGAACCAAAATACGCAGACGGTGAACTACACGGTTCTGGCGCCCACGAACGTTCAGATCCTGAACATCGCACCTCCAGGTCCGGTGGCGACGGGTGGCTACATCACTTACGCCATAGGTGTTGCCGATCTGGGCGCGTCGAATACTGCCGGCGTGGTTGTAACCGATCCTCTTCCGAGCAATACATCCTTCGTGAGCGGGTCGGGCAGCAACGTGAGCTGCGCCATCGTGAACCGCAGGCTCTCCTGCACGACCACTCCGATCACATGTTCAGCTTCCGCCAATGCGGTCAGCTGTAATGTGGGGATGCTCTCGCCGTTGTCGATCTCAAACCTCAATGGCGGGGCCATGACGATCAAGGTGAAAGTGACAGGTCAACCGGCCACGATGTGCGGCACCAAGCCTTGCACCATCAACACGGCGACGGTGAACGCCATCAACGCAACCAACGCCTCGTCAACCGCCAAGACGATCTGGTAAGAGGCCCGCTGGATTGAGGCAAAGAAAAGGGCTGCCGCGAATGTGGCAGCCCTGGTTTTTTGGAAGATGATTGCCTTAATTGGCGCGGCCGGCCTGATCGTATATCGCTTTGAAATCGGCCCGCTGCATGATCTTTTCCGCTCCTGGATCCTTCTTCATGGATTCCAGCACGGCTACAGCCTGTCGGCTCTCTTGCTCTGAATCGCTCTGACTGCCCGCAGCCCGCATCGCTAAGGCAAGCAAGTAATGGGCGCGTGCACTGAGCGGCTGCATGCCAAGTTGATCGGAGCGCAGCAAAGCGCGCTTCAGTTCCTGCTCCGCTCCCGCTCGTTCGCCGCGCTGAATCATGGTCTCGGCAATAAGCAAGGAGGATTCCACGGAGATGTACTTCAGTCCGAGTTCATCCGCGTGGGCCACAACCTGCTTCAAAATGGTAACCGCATCCTGGGATCGCTTTTGAGCAACCAGCACTTTGGCCAGCTTTGCATTTGCAACCAGCATGGTGCTCGGTTCTTTGCTGCGCTTCGCCACCGCCAGGCCTTCTTCGTAGGCAGCCTGGGCTGACTTGAAGTCCCCGGAGTAGAAGAAGCTGTCTCCGCGGACGCCAAGGGCTTCCGCCAGTACGCTGTCATTCTTGAGTTCGCGCGAAAGCTTCACCGAGTCCTCAAGGGTGGGCTTAGCCTCGTCTCCACGCCCTGCCAGAATGAGCGCTTCAGACCAGGCATCCATCATGCGTGGCATCCAGGGACTGTTCTCGTTCAGTTTTTGAAACGCCTGCAAAGCCTCCTGCTCGGACTTGAGCGCGGCTCCGAAGCGCCCTTGATAATCGAAGAGAATGCCCAGGCTTTCGGACTCGATCGCCGCGCCCCGTTGGTCATTCATTTGACGTCGCATATCAAGAGCGCGCAGGTAATACGAGATGGCATGGTCGTACTGACCCATGTTGGCCGCCGTGTCTCCCAGGTTGTGGACCGCCTCAACAACATCCTGAGGGGCCTTGGACTTCTCGCGCAGCTGCAATGCCTGCTGGTAGTACGTTAAGGCGTCTTCAAATTGCCCCTTCTCCGAGTACGCTGAACCGATATTGTTGAGACAGATAGCCTGCAACGCCTCGCTGCCCACCTCACGCTCCATCTGGAGCGCTTCCTTGTACAGCTTAAGAGCTTGGTCGTGATCGCCGGCATCGTCCGCGAAATTCCCCATGTCGATCAAAGTGTCGCCTAGACCGCGCTTGTCCCCAATTTCGCGGCGGATCTGCAGAGCTTCCTGATAATCGGCTTGGGCTTCTTTTGCATGACCGAGACTAGCCTGTGCTCCTGCGATTTCGTTCAAGCTGAAGGCTAGCCCTCGCTTCTGATCGATTTGCCGCCATATCGACAGGGCCTCGTTTTCGTTGCGGACCACTTCCTGTGGCTTGTTCTGCATCCGGTAGGCGACCGCCATCAGGTGAAGGCTGGTAGCCTTCTGCTCCTGGTTTTCGACTTGCACCGCCAAGCTATAAGCGCGATTCAGGGGATCGAAGCTACCCTGCGGATTTCCGCCCTTGATATCGATGCGGCCCAGGTCAAGCATCGCGCTGATGTCCTTCGGATTTGCGGACAAGATCTTCTGGTAATATTCGCGGGCTTTGACGAGATCGCCGGAATCCTGGTAAAGACTCGCCAGTGCGACCTGGACATCGTGGTTATCCGGGGAGGCATTGGCCAAAGTCTCGTACGCCTTGATCGCCTCCGGGTAATTCTTCATGACCTGCGACCGAATCGCGGCGATCCAATACTTTTCGGCCTCCGGCAGGTTCTGGCTCAGCGTGACAGCCGTCTGTGCGGACTGTTGCGCTTGATCGTCGTAGCCCAGAGCGCTGTAAATCTGGGCGAGCTTGGAAAATGCGAGAGCAAATCCCGGATCGGCCTTTACCGCGGTCTCGAATTGCGCGCGCGCATCCAGGTTTCTTCCGTCGCGTTGAAAACCAACTCCCTGATCGTAGGCCCGCAGAGCTTCCACCGATGTGGATTCGGGCTGAAAGGAGTTCGCCTTCAATTCCTTCAGAACGCTTCCGGGCAATGCGAGTTTCTGCCGAATGGATTCAGCCAGGCTGTCAATCGCCTTGGGAATTTCCTTCTCGCTCGGGATTTCAATCTTTATCGGCTCGGAACGGTCGTTCTTGAAATCCTGCAGAGTTGCATCGATCCGGATCACGTCCCCGAACTTAGCGTATTGTCCCCAAACCACGCGTTGCGCATTGCTGAAATCCGCCACGCGGCGGATTGTGGCTGGATCAAGTTCCGTGGATGGGGAAATGTGCAGGTCTGAAAACAGTTGGTGCAGATTACTGGAACTCACGGTGCGCAATTGTGCCGACTGTCCGATATCGGTGGTCAGCATGTCCGCGAAGCTGGACCCCAGCCAGTCAAGGCTCGAATCTCCCGAAGAATTATGAAATGGCAGAATGGCGAGCGACTGCACCGGCCCCGATTTTGCAGCCGGAGGAGTCAGCAGGCTGCCTCGGAAAATGTAGCCGACGATCGCCAGCACAATAACAGTTGCGACGCCGGTGAGGAGCGGCCAGCGGATCGTTTGCCCCCACGGCTTCACATCGGCGTGAAAGCCCAAGGTCGCTGCTGCAATCTTGCCCTGCCACGCCTCCAGATCCCGGAGCATCTCGCCGGCCGTCTGGTATCGCAACGCCGGATCCCGCTCAAGACACTTGCTGACCACAGCGCTCAGACGCCCGGGAATCGTCTTGTCGAGATCTGATACAGGAATCGCCCGCTCTTGCGTGCGCTTGATCAGGCTGGCCAGCGCGCTCTCCGCGTGGAACGGCATTTTTCCGGTGAGCAACTCATACAGAATCAGGCCGGTCGTAAAGATGTCGGAGCGCTGGTCCAGTTCCTTGGCCAGCGCCTGCTCGGGGGACATGTACTCCATCGTTCCGACGAGGGCCCCCACCTGGGTCATGCCGTCGCCTTCCATCGTGCGCGCCAGGCCGAAATCCATGACCAGAATCCGGCCGCTGTTCTCCTGCATGATGTTCTGCGGCTTGAGGTCGCGATGGATCACGCCGACACTATGTGCAGCCTCCAGTGCCTGGCACACCTGCTGCATGATCTCCACTGCCTCTTCCGGAGAGAATTTCTTCTTCTCCTGGATCAGAGACCGAAGATCGCGTCCTTCCACAAACTCCATCGTGATGAACTTCACGCCGTCGGCATCGCCCAGGTCATAGATTCGGATCACGTTCTTATGCGTGACCTGCCGTGCGAGCAGAAGTTCCTGTTTGAAACGGGCCAAAATGGAGGGGCTCGATGCCATCTCGGGACGTATCAGCTTAAGGGCGACCGGTCGGTCAAGTTCGCGGTCTCGAGCCTTATAAACGGCGCCCATCCCGCCCTCTCCGAGGAGTTGCAGAATTTCGTACCGTCCGCCCAGTACTTCGCCCCGCTGCAGGGTCGGCGCCGGTTGCTGCGCCCTTGTAAACCGGGAACTGAGGGGAGGCAACGGCGGGAGTGCTCCGTCGACGATCGTTGCGTCGGGATCTACCCAGGTCGCCTTGCCGTCGGAAGATGGCTGGCCAAAGTTAACGACGGTAGGCTGGTCCGAACCAGGAGGAGGATTGGATCCGGAACTATCTCCTTTGACAGGCACGCCCACTCCCCCGCCCTGCTGGGAGGCTTCTCCCCGGTCGTGGGGGTCGGGTCGTGGGTTCCGATCTGCCATCGTCGCCTGAGTCGAAGGGATGGAAGCGTCCTCAGCGCGCTTCCGGGGGGCTCACAACTATAGGAAGTATATACTCGCGAATGCCTCGTTGCGCGGGGAAACTGGGCCGGGTTCATGGGTGTTAACGTGCTGAATTCGTCGTTTCGGCGAGAAAAATACCAACCAAAATGAGAAAAGCCCTCCTGAGCATATTCACTTTGGCAGTATCCGCAGTGCTCATTGCCGGAGCTCCTTCAGCCGCGCAGTCTCCGAATCCCGCTACGTCCTCCGGGATAGAACAGGGCAAGTTCACGCTCCACAAATTCGAGCAGGCAATCGGTGAAGAAACCTACGAAATTCGGCGAGAGGGAGACTCTCTGACCGCCAAAATGGAATTCAGGTTTACCGATCGCGGGCAGGCCGTACCCCTCTCCGCGACATTCCGCGGGTTTCCGGATCTCACGCCCCAGGCTTTTGAGATCAAGGGAAAAACGGCGCGCCCCGTTTCCATTGATGAGACAGTCACGATTGAAGCGGGCAAGGTTCATCTGCGCTCCCGGGATAAGCAGACCGAAATAACCAGCCTGTCGGGACCCTTCTTCACGATTGCCGGATACGCCCCGACCACAATGCAGATGCTGATGGTGCGTTACTGGGCTGCGCACGGATCGCCGGCGGAGCTTCCGATTCTTCCCAGCGGCAGCGTGAAGGTCGAACCTCGTGGCACAGACACCGTCTTGGTCGGCGGCAAAGAGGTAAAGCTCCAACGTTACACAGTGGAAGGCCTGATCTGGGGGCGCGAAACACTCTGGTTTGGCAGCCAGCAGAACCTTGTTGCCGCAGTCACCACAGATGCCGAATTCGATCATTTCGAGGCAATCCGGGAGGGATATGAAAGCGTGATCGGCGAACTGGTGGGGAAGGCCGGAACGGACGGCATGGCAGCGCTCGCCGAACTCTCCAAGGGAATCCCTGGAATCCACGCCGAAACGCTGGCCGTTGTCGGTGGAACCCTGATTGACGGGACCGGAGCAGCGCCGGTACCCAACTCCGTCATCGTGATTCATAAGGGACGGATCGTGTCGGCGGGGCCGAAGGACGAAGTGAAGATCCCTCGCCATGCGCAAATCGTGAAAGCAGACGGGAAGACGATACTTCCCGGATTGTGGGATATGCACGCCCACTTCGAGCAGGTGGAATGGGGACCAATTTACCTGGCTGCGGGAGTGACGACGGCAAGAGATTGTGGAAATGAGTTTGAATTCATAACGGCGGTTCGCGATGCCATCGCGCAGGGCCGCGGACTTGGTCCTCGCCTCTTACTGGCCGGAATTGTGGATGGCAATGGACCATTCGCGATTGGTGTTGAGAGGGTGGACACGCCCGAGGAGGCCCGTACGTGGACTGATCGCTACCACGGGGCTGGTTTTCAGCAGATGAAGATCTACAGCTCGGTCAAGTTGGAGCAATTGAAAACTGTGGCCGAAGAGGCCCATCGCGTGGGCATGACCGTTACCGGCCACATCCCGGAAGGTCTCACCGCATATCAAGCCATCGACGCCGGACAGGACCAGATCAGCCACATCCAGTACATCGCCGATATGATGCATCCACCCTTTCCGAACGGGATGAGTCGCGAGGATCGCATGAAGGCTGTCGCGGGCCTTGATGTCGACTCCAGCGACGCGCACAAAGCCCTGACCTTTCTCAAGGACCACCACACAGTGGTCGATCCTACAATGGCTCTTTTCGAGCTATTCACCGCAACCACAGCCAAACCACCTTCAAGGTTTGAACCGGGTATTACCCGGATTGCTCCTGAATTGGCCGAGCAGCTCACCGATGTAGAACCTCCCAGTGACCGCTCCGAGCTGCAGGAAAAAGTGTTTCAGAAGGAACTCGCGATCGTTGGCGCTTTGCATAAAGCCGGAGTTCCGATTGTGGCTGGAACGGACCAGGCAGTGCCCGGGCACAGTCTTCACCGGGAAATCGAGTTGTATGTGCAGGCAGGGTTCACTCCCATGGAAGCGATACAAGCGGCTACGATTGTGCCTGCTCGGGCAATGGGCCTCGATAAAGATTCCGGCACGGTCGAAAAGGGTAAGCGCGGCGATTTGATTGTGATCGATGGCGATCCGTTGGCGGATATCCGCAACACTCGGAATGTCGAAGACGTCATCACCAACGGCGTCATGTATCACACCCCGGAGTTGTGGCGCAGTGTAGGCTTCAAACCGCCCCGATGACGCGTCCGTTTCAGCTGCTCGCCCGGCTCGGGCCCCCGGCCGGAGCCCTCAGTACAGCCTCTCCTGCCGCCTCAAATTCCCGAACGACCCGATATTTGCCAGCGTGAAAGTAAACCGGAAAAGATTCTCATTGCGCACATTCGCAATCGCATACCGCCGATATTCGAGCGTGACGCCGCAACAATCCCAGTTGTAGGTCGTCTGCGCGGTAGCGAACTGCAATTTCTTGGTTTCGGAGTCAAACCCGAAGCTCGTGGCCGCGCTGAATCCGCGCCGGTTCAGCCCGCCGTAGCCCAGGGCTACGCGAAATTGCTGGAATTTGCACGTGACCTGGGTTGTCGTGCCCACCGGACCGCATGTCCCCTCACTGGGAATACTGCTGCTGCCCTGCGTCTGCGGAATTTGCAGAAATGCGTCTCCTCCGCCGATGGTGAACGGTCCGGCATTGTAGTTGACCAGCAACGTGCTGGAATCAATGCGCCCGAGCTGGAAATCATAATCAAGGTCCCACTCCGTATCGGTACGGCTGCCCGTTGCCAGGCGCAAACGGGACACCAGTGGAGAAAGATGCCTCGGCTCTGTCAGGAAGGCGATGCCGGTCAGTTCCTCAGTCGTTGTGAACACGTTGCGTTGCCCTGGAACCAGCGCTCCCCCGAAGTTGGGATCCAGAAAATACTTCTGCACTAGTTCCCAGTTCACGATTTCCCGAATTTCCGGAGCCTTGTAACAACCCTGATCTTCAAGATGGCTGACACGCAGCCACGGAACCGTTTGCTCCGGAGCAGCGGCCCCAACAGCTATGCCCGTCATCGATACCGCGCAATCGGAGATCGCAGGTGCTTTACGCTTCGCAAAAAGGCGGGTTGTGAACCCATATTCGACTTCATGGGTGTTGCTGAGAATGTCCCGGTCGTCGAAGTGCAGAACGTTCGCAAAGTCATTCACGCCAGTCACGAGCCGATAAACCACCCGTGGCTCGACCACGTGTTTCCACCTGCGCCCCAGGAATTCATGGTCGAACACCTTCTCGAGCGCGGGAGGTCGCACCTCCACCGAAGCATCTAGTGCCTCGCGGTTGGTGGGATCATCCACCGCTACCCCGTTCACGAAACGTTGGCTGTAGTACGTGTCATGCAGAGTCAGGCCGGGACGGAATGCCCATCCGTGGAAAACCAGAGGCAGCGAGATCTCCGGCTCCAGATCGAGCCGTGCCAGCAACTTCCCGGTCTGGAACCCCGGTTCACTGCGCGAGAGTCCCGCAATCGAGGCGTCGAACGAATAGAAGAACGGAGAATGTCCCAGCTGACGATCCATACTCGAAGCGTCGAGACTGGGAGCGTGCCAGATCTGCACGTTGTCAAAGACCGGAGGATTCGTGAGCGTCAGTACCGGGGGGCCAGTTCCACTCGAGACCGGCTCGGCCAGTTGGAAAAAGTTCTGATATCTCTCCAGCAGGCCGCTTAAGAAAAATCCGTTCTTCGATTTGGCCAGAAACATCTGCGACTTTACCTCGGAGTTGATCGCTTGGGTGAAAGTCTCGTTGAAGGCCAACCGGAATAGAAATGAGCTTAGATAATCAACGTCGGAGACCGCGCGGAAACCCCAGAAGTTTCCCTCCGCAATCAGTCGTGCCTCCTGCCCTCCTTCGCGCAACAACTGCGACCCCGTGCTCGTCCCCACCGGAATGCCGCGGTCGATCACCCCGAAATAGCTCAGGTCGATGTAAGACGTATCGGTCGGCCGCGCCCGAAATTCCCCCCGCTGCGACCATCCTCTCTTAGAAAAATATTCAGCGCCTACCGTGGCGTCCAGGCTGCGATTGATGGCCCAGTAGAACGCGTCACCGACCGTAGTACCCTTCGTCGAAGATCGGCCAGCCGTCGGGATTAGAAAACCACTTTGCCTCGCCTCCCGGCGCACCGGATGGGTCGCATAAGGAAACCAGAAAACGGGAAGACCATGGAGCAGGAACTCGCTTCGATAGATAGTGGCATTAGCGCCCACATCCACGACGACCTTGTGAGCCTCGAATTCCCACTTGGGATGCGGGAGCTCGCAGGTTGTGATGGTACCGTCGTACACCAGGTAGTGATCCGGACTCGTTTTGGCCACCGTCTTCCCGGAAAACGCAAACGGCGCTGTCGATGTCAGGATCACACGGTTGCCATGAAAGCGCAGCCCTGTGGTTCCGGTGACGTCGTAAAAGCGTCCCGTTTCGGCCGTCAAGTTGTACGTGCCATGGCTCGCCCGGATGTGATCATCGTTCGGGCCGCCGTCCAGGGTGAAATGGCCGGAACCAGTAGCCTCGCCGGTGTCGGCGTTGTACGTCGCCTCATCGGCGCGCAGAACGTAGTCACGATAGTGAATTTCCACATCCCCGCGAACCTTGTAGTTCGATCCTTCTTTTTCTTGCTGGATCGCGCAAATGACAGGTTCGGTGCTATTCGCGGACGCGGCCTGTTCCGCACACGGAGTTTGGGCCGGGGATGCGTCCGATTGCTTATCCTGTGCGTCGGTCGTCGAACTGCCGGAAATATCTGCAAGCAACTGGCTGGTTACTAGAGCGCGCGTGGGAAGCTGGTGACAAAGAATCAGCAGCGTGATAAGGAATCTAGTGCGAAAGTTCATCGCAACAAATAAAGACGGCCGCACAATCGGTGGAACTTCGCTCGTATTTTTTCTGCGTGTTGTGGCAGGCTGACCTTAGCACGCCGCAGGCCACTCGGAAAAGTGGCGACTTGGGCTTAGGATTCTCCCGAAGGAATTCCGGGTTGTCCGTGCACTCTTAGCAAGACAGGTCTTCATGAATTGTCCGCATTGTGGTGAAGTTTGCAGTTGCCATCCGGAGCCCCCTCTTCCCGTACCGGTGCCAGGGACTGATGACCCAGGCAAGGTTCCGGAATATCTGTCCGTACGGCCCGACGATGCACCGTCTGGGCCTGCGCCCGATCTTCCCGACGAAGAACAGGATCCTGAATGGCGTGACGAACTCGCGGCCCGTCTCAACCGCTATCGTGCCCGCCGCAAGATGCGTCCGCCCCGTTATCCTTCGTTGCAGCTTCCGTTCAGCACGCGCGCGACTTCCGATCACGGGAACTCTCGCGAGTTCGAAGCTCCGCCAGCACATTTCGAGCCCTTGATGGATCATGCGCTAGCCCTCGACCGGCCCGCGGCTCCCGCACCAGCCCCCTCTATCGCGGAGAACATCACGCCGGCACCCGCCGAACGTCCGCCCCTGTCAGGAACGGCCGTGCACTCCGGTGCGAAAATTATTCAGTTTCCCAGCTTTGCCTGGGCTCCGCCCCCGCCACCTTTGGATCAACTGGCTGAGCCCGTTCTGGAACGGCCCCGCATCCTCGAAGTCCCCGAGGTCACTCCTCCGCCCCCGGCTCTTGGCGGGATTACGATCGAACCGCCTCAGGCGCCCGAACCGGAAAGACGCCCCGGTATCGACTTCCCTCTGCAGAGTGCATCCTTAGGCCGCCGCGTCCTCGCAGGTTCGCTGGATGTCCTCATCGTCGTGGCTGCATCCAGTCTTTTTGCTTTCACGTTTTGGAAGGTCAGTGCCGTAATCCCTCCTAGGCCCCAATTGTTCAGTCTGGGGCTAGCCCTGCCCGGCCTTTTTTGGGCCGCGTACCAGTACCTCCTTCTGGTTTATGCGGGACGAACTCCAGGCTCCTGGGCATTTGGTCTGGAACTCAGTCGCTTCGATGGCACAGCCTCAAATCGTTCCCTTCGTCGCTGGCGAGTCCTGGCCTCCTATCTTTCCGCCGCCTCCTTGGGGATGGGATACGTTTGGGTCTTCCTCGACGAAGACAGCCTCTGCTGGCACGACCGAATCACGCATACATATCTGGCGCCGAAAAGTAAACGGTAGGCTCGCATCCTAGCTGAGCACTGGGTACCGGGTACTGACTACTGCTTGATCCGTATACCGGAGCCACGCCGCCCCGGGCTTCACGAACACTGCCCTTAGCTGTTATCTTCAAGGGGTTTACTACCTTGGACAAAACGCAATTATCTGAAATGGCAGCGCCTGTCGAGAGTTCCAAGCCTGTGGTAAAGGTCTTCGTCGCCACCACGGTGATGCTGACCTTCATTTCCTTCTGGCGGGCGTCAGCCATTGTCCTTTCCGATCTGGCCTCGTCCGCCTACTACGCAGGCGGTGACGCCGAGAAGGTGATCGGCAAGAGTGCCCCCTGGTTCATCCTTGCGGTCATGCTGTTCAGCTACGCCGTTCGGGCGCTCTACATTGAATCCAGCAGCATGTTCGTGCGTGGGGGCGTCTACCGCGTAGTCAAGGAGGCGATGGGCGGTACGCTGGCCAAGTTCTCCGTCTCGGCCCTCCTGTTTGACTATGTCCTCACCGGCCCAATCAGCGCCGTCTCGGCTGGACAATACCTGGCTGGCTTCATCAAGGACATCGGCGTCTACCTTCACCGGCCTCTACACTTCTCCGATGATCACTTCGCTGCCGGACTGGCTGCTTGTGTCGTGATCTACTTCTGGTGGAAGAATACCCAGGGCATCCACGAATCCAGCGAGCGTGCCTTGCAGATCATGGTCATCACCACGGTGATGGTGGTGATTCTGATCATATGGTGCACCGTGGCCGTGCTCCGCGCTCCTGTGCAATGGCCACCCAGCCCCTTTCACCCTGGAGTCGTTCCGCTTACCAAAGAAGCGCTGGGATGGCTGAATGGCTCTTGGCTGCAAGTCCTCAATCCCAAGTTCCTGGTCACGCTGATCGCTTTCGTTGGATTTGGGCACTCGGTTCTGGCCATGAGCGGCGAAGAAACCCTGGCGCAAGTCAACCGCGAAATCGAGCATCCCAAGCTGAAGAACCTGGAAAAGACCGGCCTGGTTATTTTTATCTACAGCCTGCTATTCACATCTCTGGTCTCCTTCTTCGCCGTGATGATCATTCCCGACAAGGTTCGGCCGGATCACTTCGCAAACCTTATCGGCGGCATCGCCATGTATCTGCCGGGCGCGGAAGTGCCTAAGCTGATGTTCCATGGATTTGTCGTCCTGGTCGGGGTCCTCATCCTCGCCGGTGCGCAGAACACTTCCATCGTGGGCGCCAACGGCGTCCTCAATCGCGTGGCGGAAGATGGTGTCCTGACCAGCTGGTTCCAGCGCCCACATCATCGCTTCGGGACCAGCTACCGCATTATCAACCTGATCGTTGGGATGCAGCTGATTGTCGTCCTCCTCAGCCTCGGTAATGTTTATGTCCTGGCGGCCCTCTACGCCTTTGGCGTGATCTGGAGCTTCGCCATGAAGTCGGCAGCTGTTCTGGTCTTGCGTTTCACCGAGCCCATACGCCGCGAATGGAAAGTCCCGGGCAATCTGCATATCGGCAACCGCGAAATTCCGCTGGGCTTGGGCGTGATTTCGCTCGTTCTCTTCATCACGGCAATCGTGAACCTCTTCACCAAGTACGAGGCCACCATTGCCGGAATCATCTTCAGCGGCGCCTTCTTCACGATCTTCACGCTCTCCGAGCGCCACGTCGCCAGAGAGCGCCACGGCAAGCCGGAGCAACTTGATCAATTCCGCGTCTACGGCAACCAGGAGCTCGGCAGCGGAGCCATGGGCGTCCGTCCCGGGAACATTCTGGTCGCCGTCCGCGATCCTCGTAACCTCTACTACTTGCGCCAGATCCTGAGTCACACCAACACCGTGAAGCAGGACGTGGTGGTCATGAGCGCTCGCCTCTACCATCGCGAGCACACGTTCAGCGGAAGTACCGTATTCGAGGCCAGCCAGGTCTTCGACCACTATGAACAGGAGTTGTTCACCGCCGCCGTAGCTGTAGCTGAGAAGGAAGGCAAGCCGATCTCGCTGCTTGTCGTTCCCGCCACTGACGTGTTCGAAGCCATCATGGTCACGGCGCAGCGCCTCGGCTCCAGCCGGGTGGTCTGCGGCCTATCCAACAAGCTTACTGCTGATGAACAGGCCAAGCTCACCGGCGATGCCTGGGAACGTCTGCCCGAACCTCGTCCCCGCCTGACCCTTGAGGTGCACGCCCCAGACGGTACATCGCGCGAGTATGCACTCGGGCCTCACGCGCCCCGCATGCGAACCCAGGACGTGAAACTCATGCACGATCTCTGGCTCGACATCACCAAAGACCCGAAGTTCGCTGGAGCCCATCATTACCACATTGTTGCCCTGGCTCTGGAAGAATTGCGACGAGAGCTGAATACCGAACAACGCACGGAACTTCTGGATAAGTTACATAAGGAAATGGACTGGCCCCCCTCCCAATAGCCTTCCTAAAGAAAAGCCCCAGCCGCTTCTCGACTGGGGATCTTCGCTGAACTGCTTTGAACCCTCTAGCTGGCTAGCATGGGATTTCCAGCACAGTGCGTTTCAGTTTTCTGCTCTTGCTTGTCGCAGCGTCCTTTGCACGCTTTCGCACACTTGTCTCCGCAGCACGTAGACGCCTTCTCCTTGCCGCACTCCGAGCAGCAGCTTTTGCCCTTCTCCGCCCGCATGCATGACTTCGCGTCGCCTCCGCAGCATTTCCCTTTCTCTCTCGAACAGGACGCCGCCATCGCCTTCCCGTCTTTTCCGTGCTGAGCGCAGCAATCTGCCTTTCCGGAGTCGCTACCTGCCATCTTCTCGCAACACGAGCACGCGCTTTTCTCCGCCGTCGTCGTGGATGGATTCGAGTTCGAAGATTGCGCCCAGCTTACGACTGTCAGAGCCAAAATGATTGCGAAAATTCTGTTTCTCATGATGCATCTCCTTATGACTTCAGAATGGAATTCGGACTTCGAGCCAACAATCGGATACGCTTGAGTTGGGCACCGAAATTCAGATCCGAAGTACGATGGGCTTTGCGAACGGGACGTGAGGCTCTTTGAGATAGGATACGAACCGCGGGTAGTAAGCAGCGGCCGGTGCTTCGTGCTCGATCAAAGACAGGCGATCAGAGGACGCCGGGAAATTCCGCCTGCCTGCTGGAAGCGCCTGCCGCGGCACTGGAGTTCGAACAGCGCAGCAGGGATGTTCGCCCCCGCAAGGCATGCCCGTCTTTACGAAATGAAAGGATTGCTCTTTCCCGTGCGCATGCCCACCCTGGCAGCAAGCGTGTGAGCGCGGAGCGGTGGTCGCCGAATTCCCGATCATCTCCGCCGCCAGGTCAAGCGGACTGCTCCCTGCAAAGACGAAAAGCAGGATGAGCGAGGCTGCGACCTTCTTCATGAAACCTGCACCTGCACGTATGCTGGCAGGTACAGGCCCCCTAATCTGTGATCAGAGTCACACCACAGTGTGGGCTTACCTTTGCAGAGTATTCCTGAGAGAGGATTGCAGATCGCTGTACCGGAATGGGTATCCGGTTCCAACCAACCGCGCCGGCTCTACCCGCTGGCTTCCCAGCAGCACATCCCGCCCCATCTCGCCGAACGCCGCTTTGATCGCAAACGCCGGGACCGGGAATATAGCCGGACGCGAAAGCACCCTGGCAAGCGTCCGCGTAAATTCGGTATTGATTACAGGTTTCGGAGCCACCAGGTTGACTGGCCCCTGCACCAGATCGGTTTTCAGGATATGGTGGATCGCTCCCACCACATCCTGCACGTCAATCCAACTCATCCATTGCCGGCCGTCTCCGATCGTTCCACCCAAACCCAGTTTGAAAGGAGTGAGCATCTTCCCCAACGCACCGCCACGCGGGCTAAGCACGATCCCGATTCGAATCTGCGCCGTCCGGATTCCCGTGTCGATCGCAGGTTTCGTGGCAGCCTCCCAGTCCCGGCAAACCTCTGCTAGAAAGCCCGCGCCGGCTGTACTGCCTTCATTCAGCAGCTCATCTCCCCGGCTGCCGTAATATCCGATCGCCGAACCGCAAATGAAGACCTGCGGCTTCCGTTTTGCGTGCGCCAAAGCCTCGGCCAGGTTGCGCGTACCCACCACCCGGCTCTCACGAATCATCTGCTTTTTCGCCGTGCTCCAGCGACCCACGATACTCTCGCCGGCCAGGTGCACGACGGCATCGAAGCCCGACACGGTCTCGGGATCCATGGCAAGCGCCGGGTTCCACGAAATCTGCTGCTGCCCCGTGACCGGCCCGCGCACAAGGCGCACGACCTCATGTCCCCGAGAATAAAGCAGGGGAAGAAGCGCGGTCCCGATGGGGCCCGAAACTCCACTGACGAGGATGCGAGAAATCATGGCCGGCAAGTTGTCAATGTACCAGCTCGACCCCGATTCGCCCAAGTTTCTGTAGCTCAGGCTTCAACCGCAACCATATTCGTTAAGCGAGACGGCCGTCTCGGTCCTGCCAGTAAAACGCTCTCGCTGCAGGATGTCACGCGCGTAACTACGTGAAGCCGCGGAAACGGAGGAGTCTTCCTCGATGCTCTTTAGGACGGGAGCAATCACCTGCACTTCAAGAAGCCCGCCGTCGTCGCTCTGCGCTTTCATTTGCTTCAGTTCCTGCTCCAGTTCGGCCGGATGCCCTGTCCGGAGCCGTTGGAGGGCCCTTCCGCACTCCAGAGTCGCGGCAATTTTCTGAAACAACAGCGTAAGCTCGTTGATCTGTGGGTTCTTCGACGAACTGTACTGAATATCCCGGTTGGTCGTATCCACTCGATACGCCAGTGACATCGTAGGACTGCTCGCCAGAGAGGACTGGCTAATTTCAAAACTCCCGAGGAGATAATTCAGCTTTTCGGCCAGGCCGAAGATTCGAGTGCGCGTCTCAGGCGAGATCGGGAATTCTTTCGTATAAGGCTGGCCTGTCTTCCGGTCAGCAAACGGGAAGGATTTGTATGAGGCCGCTCCCATCGAGTCAATCGCGAGCGAGTAATACGGAGGATTACCGTTCGACAGACTACGGGTAAACGTGATCGTACCCACAGAAGGCTGTTGAGGCGCGTTCGTTTGCGCAGACGAGCCGCAAGCCATGGCGAAGACGAACATACAAACAGCAACTGCCGCTGTGCGCGCCATGGCCTGTATGGAGTCCCGTTTATGAAGGCTGAACCACGACAAAGGTCGTTGCTCCTCCTCGATTAATTAGCAGCACCACAGCTTGCCTTCCAGCGGCGCTGATCAGGTGGTGGTAGTCGCTCACAGAATTGACCGGCTGCCGGTTTACTTGCTCGATCACGTCGCCGCGCTGCACTCCTGCTTCCGCCGCCGCCGAGCCATCTGGAACCTCCGTGACCACCACTCCTTTTACGTCCGGGCCCAATCCAAGCTGCTGGCGGATGTCGTTGGTCAACTCGTCTACCTGCACTCCTCGCATCGGGCTGTTATCGGCGGACCCCTCGCTATTGGCATTCGCCGCCTTGCCCGCCGGAGCTTCACCCAGCGTCAGCGAAACATCTCGATCTTGGCCGTTCCGGTTTACCTTCAGCTGTACAGTTGTTCCCGGAGCCATCGTCCCTACTTGCAGGCGCAGATCGTTCGGCCCATTGACAGGCTGTCCGTTCAGTTCCTCGATCACATCTCCGCGCTGTAGTCCCGCTTTTGCCCCCGGACTGTTGTTGTCCACATTACCCACCAGCGCTCCCTTTTCGGCAGTCACGTGGAATGCCTTCGCCAGATCCGGCGTGACTTCCTGGATTCCGACGCCGATGTAGCCGCGAATCACCTTCCCGTGCTTCAGGATCTGGTCCATCACGTACTTCGCCATGTTGACCGGTATCGCGAATCCAATTCCCTGATTGCCTCCCGAGCCACCGGAAAGAATCGCCGTGTTGATCCCGATCAACTCACCCTTGGCATCGAGCAGCGCCCCCCCGGAATTGCCCGGATTGATGGCGGCATCGGTCTGAATGAAATCTTCATAGTCCTCAATCGAAAGGCCATTGCGCCCCGTCGCGCTCACGATCCCCATGGTGGCCGTTTCGCCCACACCAAACGGATTCCCAATCGCGAAGGAATAATCTCCGACCGCAATTCTTGAAGAATCGCCCAGCGGGATCGTCGGCAACCCGTTCGTGTCGATCTTCACCACGGCGATATCCGTTTTCGGATCTGCCCCCACGACCTTGCCCGGAAACTGCCGCTTGTCGGCCAACATCACCTTGATGTCCGTGGCCTTATCGATTACGTGATTGTTCGTCAGGATGTAGCCGTCCGGGCTGATGATGACACCGGACCCTAGCCCCTGCTCCCGTTGCTGTTGCGGCCCTTGCGGGAGCTGTCCTCCAAAAAATTGCCAGAACAGAGGGTTGTTGAATAACTGATTCTGGGGAGCCTTCACGACTCGCGAAGAAGTGATGCTGACAATGGCCGGGAGCGCGGGCTTGAGGATGCCCGTGAACCCCATCGATGAACTGGCATCTGTGTTCGGGTCAGAGTTTCGGGAGATAAATACGGGCACCAGCTTTCCATTTGTGAACCCGTGACCCGCCCAGGCGCGGGCAAACACCCCCATGACAGCGCCTAGCAGGAAAACAACCACAAACGCCAGGATGATCGCCGACTCCCGCCCGCGGCCGATTCTTGCCGCCATGGAATCTTTCTCCTTCTACCGAGCAGCGCCTTTACTTTCAGTTGCCCCCGCCTCCCGTTCTGTTGCCTTCGATCTGGAACTCGCGAGGAATGCGATGCGTTCGACCCGAATCAGTCGTTTCACAAAGCCTGACAACCTTCACTCTCGGACTCTGCTCTATCCTGCACTCGTGTTCTATGACTCCAGTCAATCTGTTCGTCTTCCGTGACACA
>Ga0335071_10001361_pt1 | contig 26275 bp, 16 predicted proteins | sample Lox_Sample_15_FD_206724 | JGI IMG/M metagenome (GOLD analysis project Ga0335071, IMG submission 206724) | Soil microbial communities from Loxahatchee National Wildlife Refuge, Florida, United States - Lox_Sample_1.5 | ecosystem: Environmental > Terrestrial > Soil > Wetlands | place: USA...
CGCAATGGCCGCCTTGGGGACGGGATCACCTACGGGATCGATCACGCGGAACTTCACGCGGCCGGAAGCCGCAAACAGCGGCGAGACCGCTGTGAGCAACGCACCAAACAGAATCGCGCGCCGGCTGCGTGGCGGCTCGGGTGATTTTCCAAGAAAACCGCAGACATGGCCATTCAAATCACGCCAAAGTTTCTTTGTTCGGCGGGCGAATAGTGGGCGATGGAGTGGACATGAGTTTTGCACATTGCGCAAAAGCGTGCACGGCCCTGACCCTCTAAATCCGACCACCTTTTTGCACACGGATTCGGAATCGTGAAATTCCCACCCATGCCAAAAGTATATAAGGTTTCTTATTATGGGCTGCTCGTGCCGCTCCATTCCGGGGCGAGTTAATTATTGGCGGAATTAACGGCTGCGCCGTAGGTTTTCAAGCGGGTCCTGTTCGTCTTTGGGCGGTTCGGAGTCCCGCTCTTCGATGGTCCGGACGTCGCGCACCCACATTCCGCACCATTTGCACTTCTTCCAGCGCCCAGAGAGGCCGACTTCCTCATGCCCGCGTCGTTTGCAGATTGCGAGTTCCTTGGGGTCAATCATGACCCTAAGCATATTAGCGCGCCGAGCATCGGCGAACTCGCGGCGGGTTTCCTGAAAAATCAACTACCATCAGGATATGGGAGTTCAGGCGGCTCCGTCGGAACGACGCCCCCGCGTGCGCGAAGGCGACGCGTGGCTTACTATCCCGAACGTCCTGACGGTGGCGCGGCTTGGTGCCATCATTCCGTTCGCATGGCTTGCCATGCGCGGACAGGATCGTGCCGCGTTGATTCTCTTCCTTCTGGCGGGCCTGACGGACACTCTCGACGGCACGATCGCCCGGAAGTTCGGTCAGGCATCCAAGGTTGGCCGCTTTCTCGATCCGATTGCGGACAAGCTTTTCACCGGGGTCGCGTTCGTTGTGCTTTCGATGTTTCGATCCGGTCTTACGAGTATCCCGGTGTGGGTGATGGCGGCGGTGCTGTTGCGCGACGTCCTGATTCTTTCCGGAAGTTTCATTGTTTATCGAGTGAGCAGGAATAGCGGGTTTCAGCCGTCGGTTTATGGAAAGATCAACACGCTGCTCGAGATCGGCACGGTGGTATGTTTTCTGGGGCAGCGGGATGTTCCATTTCTCAGTTCCATTTTTCCGGCGACGTACGTCTTGCTGTTACTTTCGATTCTGGTTTCTGCGGGCGACTATTTCAGAAATGGGCTGCGGATGATGGGGGAGACGAGGCAGCCGTAGGTTCCTCGGAACCGCCACTGTTACACTTCGGCTTACATCGCTTGTCATCTATTTTCAGGATTGGCGAGTGAGCAGTCCAACGATACCCTGGTACCAGGAGTGAGCCATGTATCGTTTGCTACGGCAATTTGCCAAAGACGAGCAAGGGCAGGACTTGCTCGAATTTGTATTGATGTTGGCCTTCGTGTTTCTAGCTTCTGCCGCGCTCTACGTCAGTTCAAGGTAAGAGCCGCCGTTCACACAGTCACGGTCGGATGACCCGCAGCCACGGTAGCTTGCTCCAGCGCCGCGACGAAACTCTTTTCGATCAAGTCACACATTTCATCGAGTTCCGCATCGCTAGCCACTAAGGCCGGAGCTACCGCGAACCACGACGGATCGACGCGAAGAATCAGGCCGTTCTTTAGCGCTTCCTTCTTCAGTGCGACGCCCAGTTCGGGGAATGGCGCGAGAGTTCGGGTGTCCTTGACCAGTTCGACGCCCAAAAGTATTCCCTTGCCGCGAACTTCGCGAACCACTCCGTATTTCTTCAGGCCTTCCAGGCGCGCGCGCAAACGGTCGCCCATGCGGTTGGCTTTTTGATCCAGCCGGTTCTCGACGATCTCATCGATGACGGCAATGCCGACGGCGGAGGCCAGCGGGTTTCCGGCAAACGTGTGGCCATGTGCGAACTGCACGTCATCGGCGGCGGCGCCCCAGAACGCATCGGCCATATCTTCGCGCGCGATCATGGCGCCGATGGGCACCACGCCGCTGGAGAGTCCTTTACCGCAGCAGATGATATCCGGCGTCACACCGAAGGTCTGAGCGGCGAACATGCTCCCGGTCTTGCCGAAGCCGGTGATGACTTCGTCGAAGATCAGCATGACGTTGTGCCGGTCGCAGATGCGGCGCAGCATCCGAAAGTACTCGGCTGTCGGCGTGATAATGCCACCAGTGTTGCCGACCGGCTCGACGATGAAGCCGGCGACGGTTTCCGGATCTTCGGCGATGATGACGTCTTCCACTGCCTGCGCGGCGAAACGGTTGCACTCTTCCCAACTGGCGAACTGATCGCGGTAGTGAGTGGGCGGGAACACTTTCACGAACCCCGGCATCTGCGGCTCGAACTTGGTCTTGCGGGGGCCGGTGCCGCTGGCTGACATGGAGCCCGCGGTGCCGCCGTGATAACCGTAATACCGGCTGATGAATTTGTATTTGCCGGGATGGCCCGTCTGTTTGAAATACTGGCGGGCAAACTTCATGGCAGACTCGGTGGCTTCCGAGCCGCCGCTGAAACCTTTCACGTATTTCAGATTGCCGGGGGTAATGCTGCCCAGCCGCTCAATGAAATCCAAAGTGACGTTGGCGATTCCGTGCAATGGCGGAGCGAACGTCATCTTCTCCATCTGGGCACGCATGGCGCTGAGCAGGCGTGGATGGCCGTGCCCCAGCGTAGCGACGAAGATGCCACCAATGGCATCGAAATAACGCTTGCCTTCGGTGTCCCAGTAATACACACCCTGCGCGCGTTCGACGATCAGCGGATCGCGAAGGAATTCCGCCGACTGCTGATAATCGATGAAAGTGCGCTTGAGCAGCGCTTGCTGACGAGCCGTGATTTTCATAGGAACCCGTTCCTCATTCCGACCAATTGCCTCTCGCCCACAGATATGGAGAATAAGCCAGATTGTCAAAGCGAAGCGCCGTGAGAGCCGGGCATTCCAAGCTGACTTTCGAGGCGCGATCCATCCAACCGGTCCGGATTCGCTGCAACTGGCCAGCCTTTAGTATAAAGGTGCGCTCACGCATCTCGGGCGCGCGGACGGTCAGTTCGACGTCTCGATCGGTGGGGTTGTAGGCATCAAAGCCCATCAGGATGCGCGGTGAGAAGAAGCGGAACTGCGCTTGAGTCGCGTCGGAGCCTGCGGCACACAAGGAAAATGTGCTCATGCGTCCGGCGGGCGGGCAGACCTTCCACGATTCGCGGCCCCAATTGATTACACCCGACGGATACTCTCCGCGCAGCGCGACGTTGGCGCCCACGTGCGGATTATCGAAATCGACGATGAGCGGCACGGGCTCTTCGGCGGTCCCTTGCACATCGACATCGCGTGAACGGTCGTGCCGGATACGAAGAACGTGGGTCGCGTCGTCGAACGTGTAGCCTTCCTGCTTCAGATCGCTATGGCGTGCCAGCTTGTGGCCTCCCGCGGATACGGAGCTTGGGGCAAAAATGAGGCGCAGGACGTCTGTTGAGGAGGCGTCGAAGGTGGAATAAGTGACCGAGCCCTTGCCATACGCAATTTTGGTGACTGCGGAACTTGAGCCAACCAGATGGGATTCATCCGCCGGTGCCCATTCGGGCACAGCCCAAAAACCATCCATCATGCGGCGCGGGCCGTCGGAGAACTCGTCGGTAAACCACCATTGATTGCCGAACGGCGTATGCGCTCCGGCGGGCATGCCTTGAAAGTACGTGACCCAGTTGAACGAGCGGAACGCTTCCTCTTTGTACGCGGCATCGCCGGTTTTGGCGTAGTAAAGTGCCTCGATGGCCGCCAGGCGCGACGTGTGGCTGTCGCAGCATTCATTGGGAACGCCGCAGCAGAAACTCTTTCCGTCGCCTTGTTCCGTGGTGACGGTGGCGCCATGGACGATGTACTTCGGCCACTTGGGCGTTGTCTTCACCCAGTCGATCAGCTTGCGGGCGTGATCGCGCCACTCGAGGTCCTTCTCGGGGTTCAGCAGAACGTAGCGCGCATACTCGAGGGGAATCACCTGATTCATGTTCGCCATGTTGGGCGTGATGTCTTCGAAGTAGCCGACCCACACGTTGTTTTTCATCGGATACTTGTGCAGCCACTCCCAAGCAGCCTGACGGACTTGCTTGTATGCGGTGATGTCACCCTGCTCGAGACGAATCAGCTCGTCGAACAGCATGATGGGCTCGACGACGTTCGCCGAGTATGGGCCCATGCCGCGCCCTTCCACTTTGCCGTCGCGGGCGTAGCAGCGCACGGGCCAGGGAGAGTTCTGCGCATCGCCGGCCTTGTAGTTCTTCACGAGGGCCGCGGCGCAGCGGATGGCGGCATCGAGATACTTGGTGTTGCCGGTCATTTCGTAGAACCGCAGATAGGCGTAGCCATCCTCGCCGACGACGTGCGGCTCGAGAAAATCCTCGCCATGATGGCTCCAACCGGTGTAGCGGCGATCGCCGGGGTTGGCCGACGTATATGGCACGCGCGACCACGCGTAATTGTCGGGCGTCAATCCGTTCTCGAGTTCGTAATCGATCAGGTCCTGAAGATATGTGATGGTGTTGGCGTCACCCGTGTAGGGATAGAGGCGCTCGATGAAGCCCTGTTGCATGGCGCGCAGGTACGCTGTGGAGTTCGCCCAGTGAAAATCGGGCTGCATCTCGAACGTGGTGCGATCGAAATCGAAACAACAATGGAAATACTGGTAGCGCTGGCGATTGTATTGGTCCCAGAGAATGCTCCACTGCGTGAGCAGGTGGGAATTGTAAGAGTAGCCGGTGTTGTCGGGCATGGGCCAGGGAAGCAGCTTGCCCGCGGAATCGAGCTGCACCGGCCGGCCGGCGATGACCGGGGCGTCGACCGCCGAGATTACCTTGAATGGCTCTTCGGCCGCCATCGTCGCGGCTAACGCAGTGAGTAAGAATACGAGACGGATCATCATTCACCTGTGAGTTCAATAACTGCTGTCATATTTCGCAATCAGAACGGTAGCTACGAGGACAATCGCCGAACCAGTGAGTGCCAGCGTTCCCAGCCGCTCCCCCAATAAGACCGCGGCCAGCAGCACGCCGAAAATAGGCACGAGATAGAGCGACACCGAGGCGACAGTTACGTCCAGGTGCTCGAGCGCCGCGAAAAAGAAAAGCATGGACGCGCCGTACATCAGGATCGCGAGAAAAGCGAACGCGGCCCAGGATTGCCAGTCGAACGCGCGGAACACGCTCCAATGGAACGGTTCCACCCAGATCAGCAGAGGCACGCTGGCGATCGATGCCGTGATGTAGCTGAAGATCAGGATCTCGATTTCCTGGAAGCGCCGCAGCAGCCCTTTGCAGTAGGTGTTGTAGAACGACGAGCCGAAGCAGCCGACGAGGATCAGACCGTTTCCGGCGATGTATTTTCCTTCGAGAAACGAGCTCTCTTTGAGATCGGGAACCGACATCAGCAGTACGCCGACAAGGCCGATCGCGAGCGAGGCAATGCGCAGCAGGCTCAGCTTCTCATGCAGCATGATGGAGGCGAGGACCGCGGTAATCACGGGGATCATCAGGTTCAGCACCGCGCCGTTCGAAGCGAGCGACCGCGAAATACCCCACGTCATGCCGAGCTGCGCCAGCACCTGGCCCAACACGCCGGCGAGCGTGAACTTGCCCCAATCCGACCACGTGGGCCGAAGCGCCGCGGGATTCGCACGACGTTTGCGAATCAGGATCGGCACGAACAGCAAGGTGGTGATATAGAACGGCACAAACGTGATGGCGATGGGCCCCATGTGGCGATCGAGAAACTTCACCGCCGTCCCCTGCGCCGACCAGATGAGTGACGCCATGGCCAGCAGGCCGAAGTAGCCGAGCATGCGGCCTTTGTGAACCTGCTTCTGTGCATCCGCTGCCGTCGCCATCGCTCACCCTTCCTGGACGATCACGCCGAAACGGTCTGCGCCCATGGAACTGCCGTCGAAAACGTAGGGGTTTATGCCGCGAATTTCAGCGTAACGCTGCACAACGCGCCGGAACGCGCCATCGGCATCCTGGCGCGCCAAAACCGCAACCGTACCGCCGGCGCCACCGCCCGTGACTTTCGCGCCAAATAAGCCGCGGTCGGCACCCTCTTCGCGAACCAGATCAACCAGCAAATCCGTCGCCTCATTGCCCAGGCCGCACTCCGTGTACGAATAGTGCGACTGATACATCAGGTCACCCATCAGCCGCCACGCGTCTTCCGACCCCGCCGCGCCGCGCGCCAGCTCCACGAACAATTGAATGCGCTGGTTCTCTTCCACCGCGTAGCGCGTGCAGTTTCGCACACGATAACAGGCGTCGGACCGCAGCGGCGTGAACGGATCGGGATGAAACTGGCCGTCGCGAAGAAAATCGGCGCCGCGCATGGCCTCAGGCAGCCGCGCTTCGTATTTCGAGCGAAACAGTGATGGCGATATCTCCGAAACGTAGCCGCGCCATCGCGAGTCGGTAAAGCGCGGAATGCGGCTGTACGCATCCGGCCGCACGGGGATTCCTTCCCAATCGCAGATCAGCTTATATCCCATGAACGCGCCGGCGCGCGCGGCCTCGTACTCGATTCCGGTCACTTGATGGCTGACTCCGGAATCGACGGCCCAACATTTTAATTCCGCCGGCAGACGAACCAACGGCCGCAGCTGGCAGGGCTGGCAGACCAGCGGCAGCACGTATCCTTCATCGCCCATGACCACGGCCGCTTGGTCCATAATGCCGCAGGCGGATTCCGCAATCACGTTCTCGACCCACTGGCAGGCTTCGGCCAGCTCAATGCCATGCAGATCGATGCCATATGCGAGCGCCGCCGGCTTCATCACGGCAACTTCGATCGCCGCCGACGAGCTGACGCCCTTGTTCAACGGAACGTCGGAGGAAATGTAGACGTTCGCTCCGCACGTCACGCTTTCCGGATATCGCTGCCGCAACAGGTAGAAAATTCCCAGCACGTAAGCCGTCCAACGCTGGCGCGGATCTTCATTCACCAGGCGCCGCACGGCGTCTTCATCGGTCAATGCATCGAACGCGAATTCGACTCGATCGCTCCAGCCGCGCTCCGCCATTTGCGGGTTCCAGAAACAGATCCGCGTGTCGGCTCGCAATTGCACCGCGGCCCAAGTCGCCTCACGGATGGTCGCTTCGAACACCAGACCGCCGGTGTAGTCGACATTGCCGCCCATCAAATCCAACCTGCCGGGCGAGCGTCCTATATATACGGGACGCTCGGCCTGGAAGAAACTGCGCTCCGCGCGTAGGCGCGCGATCTCTTGCTCGAACGCCGTCACGCAAGCTCCCGAATGCTATCGGTCACGTAAGTGATTGACTCCTCCGTCATGCGTGGGTGAATGGGCAGGCTCACATATTTGTGGAACAGCGATTCCGCTACCGGGCACTCGCCGTCATGGTGCCCCTGTTTGCGGTAGGCCGTGGTCAAGTGAATCGGCATGTAGTGAGACCACACCTTGATGCGCTTCGCCGTGTAGAGTTCCCACATGAAATCTTCTTTGTTCAGCCGGAACTCCGGCTCAACCAGTACGCAATAGATATGAAAGACGTGCTTTACGTCCGGCGAAACGTAGGGCAGCGTGAGGCCACGGGTACCACGCAACAACTCGCAATAACGATTCGCGATCTCGATCCGCCGCGCGTTGAATCCATCCAGCTTGCGCAACTGCTCCAGCCCAACTGCGGCCTGCGCATCCGTCATGCGAAAGTTGAACCCGACCTCGTCGAAATCCAGATACCAATAGCGCTTTCCCATCGGCTGCTTGGTTTCGTCGATCGGTAAATACTTGCCTTTGGGATCGTAAGTGAGGCAGCACAGCGAACGGAACGACAGCATGCGCTCGTACAGATCCTTCCGTCCGGTTGTGATCATGCCTCCTTCGCCCAGCGTCACCATGTTCTTTTGCTGGTGGAAGCTGAACACGCCGATGTCGCCCAGCGTACCGGAGCGCCTGCCTTTGTATTCCGCGCCCGCTGCGTGCGCGCAGTCTTCTATGACAACAATGCCGCGCGCCCGCGCCAGTTCCATAATCGGGTCCATGTCGCACGGCTGTCCGTAGAGGTGCACGACGATGATTGCCTTCGTCCGCTCGGTGATCTTCTCAGCCACCGAAACCGGGTCCAGATTCAGCGTTCGCGGATGGACATCGGCGAACACAACGCGCGCACCTCTTGCCGCCGCGGCATTGGCTGTCGAAATCCAACTGATCGGTGTAGTGATCACCTCGTCGCCGGGCTCGACTCGCGCGGCGATCACTGCCAATTCGAGCCCCGCCGTGGCGGAGCTGACTGCCAACCCGTATTCCACTCCACAATATGCCGCGAAACTTTCTTCGAATTTCTTGACTTTCGGTCCGCACGAAGGCGCGCTGGCATGCAGCACCTCCAGAAGCGCCGCTTCTTCCTCCGGCCCGTACGCGGAGCCGTGGCCGTACTCGAGTTCGTGAATTGCTTTAGGTAGTTCCATTGGTCGCTCGTTCTATGACTTCTTCGCAGCTAGGCAAACGCAGGTGGCAAACTGCCGCGATTCGTTCCGAAATCAGGAAATGATCCAACCCTCGTGGCGCCCGGCCTGGGATTGGTTCGGTCTGCGGCTTTACCAGCGTGGAAGAGTAGCCCAATCGCCGGGCGAGCCGCACGCCCAGTTCGAAGCGCGAAATCGATTCGGTGGCGCCCAGATGCAAAACGCCCGCCGCGCTCTGGTTCATCAACAACTCCAGCATCGCATCGGATAAAGTCGCCGCATCAATCGGATTGCGATATTCGAAGTTGGGCAACGAAACGGGCTCACCGGCGCGCAGCTTGGCCGCGAACTTGTTCAGCATCGCGTTTGTGCCGTCTCCTTGCGCGTAGCCTATTACTAGCGCCAGCCGGAGAATCACCGCGTCCGGCAGCTCCTCCGCAATCAACTGTTCGGCGCGCGCCTTGGTCCGGCCGTAAACGCTGACAGGCGTCGGGGCATCGGACTCTCGATAACCGTGCCGTGTTCCATCGAAAATCGCGGCTGAAGAAGTGAACAGCAGCCGCGTTCCCACTCGCCGGCAAGCCGCGGTCACATGCGCGGCGCCACAGACATTGACCGCTTCTGCCCGTTCAGGCCGTTGCTCGCACTGGTCGATATCCGAAATGGCTGCGAGCAGAATTGCGCAATCCGGCTTGGTTTGATCGAATGCAGCATTCACGCTGCCGGCCGATGTGATATCGATGCTTACGCCATGCTCTCCAGCCGGGCGCACGAGATCAGCCTCGAACACCTCAAATGTGCCGCCCGCTTTCCGCGCAACGTGCTGTCCCAGAAAGCCGGTCGAGCCGATGATCAACAAACGAGGTTTCCCGGAACTCACGTTCGCCTACCTGGCCCACTCAGGATATGCCGTCATGGCGTCCACGAAGTTATGAATCTTATCCGTGTGGGCGTCCTCCTGCCAACCGCCGCGGCCCGGCTTCACGGAGTTTTCGCGCGGACATCCGTCGTCATTGATCGCGTAGAGCGCATAGTTCAGCGCCTGATGTGCGAGTGCTTTGTATTCGTCAGAGCCGGTTGCGGCCGAATACATCGCGAGCACCGCGCCGTAAGTCGAAAGAATGCCGCCCCACGGCTCCTTATCGTAAGTCTGCTCGCCGCAAACCGGCACGCCTGACCGGATACTCGTGAAGTTCTTAATTGTGAAATCAATGAGCGTCTTGGCGTCCGCTGCCCAATCCGCGTCCACAGCCTGTTTCTTCTCGATGAGATATCGCGCCAGGTTCAGCGGCGACCACGCATTGCGATTGTCAGGCTCCGCGTGATCTTCGAAGAACTGCACCCACAATGCGCCGTCCTTCGCGGCGTTCGGAATCTGGTAGGTCTTAATCCAACTCCAGAGTTTCGTCCGCGGCTCCTGGAACTCGGTGTGTCCATGCTCGATGAGTTGATCGAACAGCCGCAGGTTGAATGACATGTTCGCCGCTACCGGAAAACGCGATTCACCCGTCCGGTAATCCACGCGAAACGGCCACGGGCTGTGCGCGCTATCGCCCGTGCCCATGTTAGCCGCGAGCACCCGTGCGTTCCGCAAAGCCTGGTCCAGGTATCTCGTGTCATTGGTTGCTTCGTACAATTGCACCAGAGCGTAACCCGCAATACCGCCCTTGTCAGGCTCGATCTCGTAAGGTTTGTCGGCTTGTGTCCCGGCGTCTGGAGGCTGTGGAAACTTGCCGCGCATGCCGGTCGAGCGAGTAAATCGTGGATACTTCCCCGTGTCCGGTGTCAGGCTTTCCTTCACCAGGTAGTCGCCCATGTAGCGAGCGAACTCGAGGATCTTCGGATTCTTCTTTCCGCTCCACGCGTAGTATTTGAGATAAGAGATAATCCCCACTCCGTTTTGCATGGCGGGGATCGTATCAACGCGTTTGGCGATTGCATGGTAATCGCCATCCATGAACGTCATATAGACGAAACGGGGGTAGCCGTTTTCAATCGGGCAAGCGAGATACCAGTTCATCTCGCGGTTGAGCGCATCACTCCATGGTGTCCACGGGGCCAGCATTCCCTTGGAGTCATACACCCCGCGATGATTGCCGATCGTCGGGTTGTCAGCCCCCATCGCAGCGGGTCCGGCGAGACAGGCGGCCCACGCCAGCAACACGGCGGCGCAAGAACTAACTAGGTTCCGCGGGCCGGGAGTGATCATGTGATTTGCGCCACTCGCTCCTCCGTCAGAAGTGCAGACGCATGCCAAACTGCATGCGGCGCTGGTCTACGGATGTCGAAAATACCTGCCCGATCGTAGAGTCTCCCACGTTTGCGTCCGGAGCGGCAAAGTTGGCATGGTTAAACGTATTGAACATATCCACGCGCACTTGCAGGTTGACGCGCTCGGTTATGCTGAAGGTCTTCGACAGCGACGAATCGAGCTGTTGCTGCCCGTCCGCATAGAGCGGGTTGATACCGGAATTCCCGTAGGTGTCAACGACTGTATCGTCGGTGAAGCAGCTCGGATTGAACCACATGTTCGGGTTCGGATTTGAGATTGAGCCATTGCACAGGCGGTTGGCGCGGTTGCCCTGTCCGTTGTTGAGCAGGCTAACACCCGAGGTAACGTCGAAACGCGTGCCGCTGCGAATGTGAATCAACCCGGAGTATTGCCAGCCTCCCAGCACCGCATCCACCCCGCGATTCGCATTCGACAAATATGTCCGGCCCTTGCCGAATGGAAGCTGTACGACCACCTGCGCGTTGAATATGTGGGCAATGTCCTGCGGCGTCGGACCATAATACTGCCAGATATTCTTCGGGTCGATGTTGTTACCGTTTTGGAAGCTCCGGCCATGCGCATAAGTTGCGTAGACATCCACGTACTTCGCGATCTTGGCCTGATAACTGGCTGTCAGGGCATCGTACCAACTGCCGGCATTTGAATATTGCACGGGTATATCCCCTAACTGTGGATAGGTGCCGAACAAAGGCCGAGCCGTGTTGTAATCCACTCCGGGCGCCTGCGGTGGAGCCTCGTTGATGTTCACCGTGTGATTATTGTTGCGGCCTTGCACGTGTTCATAACCTACATCAATTACCATGCCGGGCCTGATTTCCCGCTCCACGTTCAGCGTTCCCTGATCTACTCGCTGATTCTTCCAATTCGCTTCAGTCCCGCGAATCACTGCGTTGGCTGGGATGACTAAGTTGCCGGAGCTATCGTACTGCGCGGTGGCAATGGGAATACCGTCTTTCGATAGTGACAAGGTCGGCGTCAGATTATTCGGCGTCAGAAACTGCTGCTTAACGTAACTGGGGTAAGTAAGTCCTAGAATCGTCAGCGGCCCTGACCAATAGGTCTGCCAGTAGGAAATTCCATACCCGCCGCGCACGCTGGTCTTGCCGTGATCCGGAGTCCAGGCGAACCCCAGGCGAGGGCCTACATCACCTTTATCCAGGTTCAGTCCCGGGCTGCGGTTGCTGCCCGTGGCAACCACCAATTGGTTCGTTAGTGTGTCCCAATTCGACTGGCGATTGTAGCGTTCGATCGGCCGCGTATACAGGTCATACCGGAAACCGAGGTTCAATGTCAGGGACGGCAGCACTTTGAAATCGTCCTGCCCATACCACGCGTTCTGCCAATAGGTTTGGTACGGCCAGCCGCCGACAAAACGCGCCCGCGCAATGCTCGTTGGCGTGCCAAGAAGGAAACTCGGATACGCATAGGGCGCCGCCACGCCATTGTAAGAGGTCATCGCCGGATCGAAGCTCAGCGCGCCGCGCGGGTCATCGCCGCCGATCGTATCCGCCGAGGTGTCCTCCACGTGGTTCAAGCTCGTCCCGAACTTCAAGTTGTGTTTTCCCTTCACCCAGGTAAAGTTCTCGGTAAGTGACAGCGTGTTGCTGATGATGAATGCCACCCAATCCGGGTCGCCGATGTTATGCAGAGGCGGCAGGTTACCTTGCACTTCGAAGATACCTTCGGTGATCGGGTCTCCCAGGTTGCCGTTCGGTATTCCGAAGAAATTATTCCAGTCCTTGCTCATGGTCTTGTTGCTGGTATTCACGTGTGACCGGTTGTAGCCCAGCCGCACCTCGTTCGTCATCGTGGAGCCCAGCGTGCGCAGATAGGTGAACTGCATATTCTGGTTCACGGTGTTGGAGTCGGCCTGGCCGTTTTGCCAGAATTGGTTCACGCTGGTGGCATTGTTGTTGATGGAATCGAGCTTCGAGTAGCGGTAGAAGAAACGGTCCTTCTCCGACAAGTTGTAATCGGCTCGCCCGTCGCCCTGATCCACAGTCTGCTGGTTCGAATACAAGTAGTACAGGTTGTTGGAGAGGCCGGGAAGGTTCGCGCTACCAAAAATATGGTCGGCATTCATCTTGGCAGCGGCCGGATCGAAGCGCGACGCCGGTATGATGTTGCCAGGAAACGGCGTCACCGAGACGACGTTGCCGTTTTTGTCGAAAACGCGCGAGAACGGATCGTAGATCTGGCCGTAGGCGTTGCCTCCTGCGTCCTTGGGTTGCGTGAGATCGTACAATTCCGAGAAATCGCCATTGTACATCTTGTCCGTCGGCGCGCTGGTAAAGCCGGGCTGGCTGGTGTTAAACCGGGTGCCCTGATAATCGCCAAAGAAGAACAGCTTGTTCTTGATCGCTGGCCCGCCCATCGCGCCGCCAAACTGATTCCGCTGGAATGGCGTCGCTTGCTGTGCAAAGAAGTTCTTCGCATCGGCATCGTTGTTGCGTAAAAATTCGAATAGCGCGCCGTGAAATTCGTTGGTGCCCGACTTGGTGACTACGTTAATTACGGCGCTGCCTGAGAATCCGAATTCTGCGTTGTACTTGCCAGTGTAAACCTGAACTTCCTGAATGGCCTCGACGGGCGGTACCAGGCCAATGTACGCATTCTGTGGCTCGCGGTTGAAGATACCCTCGATGAAAACGCTGTTGGCATTGGCGTCCACGCCTCCCAGAGAAACCAGCTGATTGCGCGTGAGCCCAATGGCCGATCCATTCTCTCCGCCGTTGGATTGGTAGTTGCCGCTGCCCGCATCGTTGTTTGCGCCCGGCAGCAGGTTCATCTGGTACAGCGGATTGCGGTCGATATTCGGGAGTTGGTCGAGTTCTCTGTAACCGAACGTCTTCGACAACTCGGAGGTTTCCGTCGAAACGCTGATCGGGTTGGCCGATACTTCAACTGCCTGCTGCACTTGACCCAGGGTCAGGCTAAAGTCGATGCGCGTGATCCCGCCCGCGTTAACCACCACGTCCGATGCTACGCTGCGCTGGAACCCCGATTTCTCAGCCGTCACATGGTAAGTGCCCGGCAGCACGAAGTTCACAACGTAATCGCCTGCTTCTGAACTCTGCGCCGTTGTGGTTGCTCCGGTGGCGTCGTTGGTCACCAGAATCCGCGCCTGCGGCACCACTGCACCGCTGGCATCGCGTACTGTACCATCAATGCGGCCGGTATTGATTTGCGCCTCTAATACGGTTCCGGCGAGTAGGACGCTCAGCCCAAATGCGAGCCTCCGAATTGCAGAAAATGACATCGTAAAGCCCCTCCTCGAAAGTTATCGAATATCATATGTTTGGGCTAAGGGGCTGTCAAGGTATTTTGCGCGAGGATGGAAGCAGTCCGCACAGGCGGCAGCGGTTTTGCCTCACTATCGACGGGATTAAACGAAGTTTTTCAACGCGTTGCGGCAATCGGCGAGAGTCAGCTTCATCAGCCGCCGGACCGCTTGCCGGGCACCCACCGGGTTGCGGGCTCGAATCTCGGCATAGATATTACGATGCAGCTCCCAGCCCACCGAGAAGCTGGCGGTCAGCTTGATTTGCTGGAGAAACACCTCCATCAACGGATCCAGCACCATTTCGAGATATCGATTGTGTGCCGCGCGCATCACCGCGCGATGAAAACGCAGGTCGGCCGCCACCGTCTCGTCCAGTTTGCCGGTATCCCCGTCTTTCATTGCCTTTAACGAAGACTCGATCTCATCGAGATCTTCGGGCGTAGCCCTCACAGCGGCCAAACTGGCTGTTGTTTCTTCAAGTACCTGGCGAAGTTCCAGCAGGTTCTCGGTTTCATCAATTGTCGGAATGGGCTGGTCGCGAAACAGGCGCAGCAGAGATTCCTTGACGCGGTCCGGCTTGGGGGCGATGGTCAAGGTGCCGCGGCCGGCCCGCACCTCCACGAAGCCCCGATCCTCCAGGATCTTCATGGCTTCGCGGACCACAATGCGGCTGACATGAAACCGCTCCGCCAACTCCGCTTCCCGCGGCAGACGCGAACCCGGCTCCGGATATTCTTCGGCGATCAGGCGTTGCACCTCGCGCAGCACCAGTTCACTTAAGCGTCCATTGCGGAAGCTGCGTGTTTGCATTTCAATGGCACCAAACTTTGAGTATACAAAGTGCTGGCGGCGCGACGGATTAGAAGATATGATCTTCCCATGCGATTGTCAATCCTACCCGCTCTGTTGCTGCCGGCAATCCTTTCTGCTCAAGACGTTTATGTCAACGCGCAAGTGCCCTGGCATCCCGTAGTTCTGGATGCTCAAGGTAAGCTCCTTGCCTGGTATCAGCCCGGAAAAAACCTCGGATACGACCACGTCATTCGTCTTGGCTGGGATTTCATCGAACACAAAGTCCCGCTGGATACCCGCCACCGTACCGGCCTCAAGATCTATCTCATTAATTCCGTTTTCGACGGCAAAACGCTGCAAGGCACAAACTGGCAGCACAATCCGGCCATGGTGTTTGCTTCGTTCGTCGATTCGCTCGTAGGCTGGTACCCGTATTCGGGCGACGAAGAAGCCGTTCAGGCAGTCCGCGGCATGCTCGATCATCAGCTCGCCCACGGGACGACTCCTGCTGACTGGGATTGGCCCGGCGTCCCCTTCGCCACCAACTGCGATGACGAGCCCGACTACGGCCGTTGCATTCAGGACATGCCGCACGAGTTTTACGGCGGCATCGAGACCGACAAAATCGGCGAACTCGGCACCGGCTACGCACTTTTCTATAAGCTGACCGGCGAGCGCAAATATCTGGATGCCGCCATCCGTTGCGCGCAGGCTCTAGCCCGCCACGTCCGCCCTGGTGATGCCGACCACACTCCCTGGCCTTTTCGCGTGGACGCGCGCACCGGCGTAACGCTCGCGCTCGAGGAATCCGGCGGCAACATTGCCGGGCCTTTGCGGCTGTTTGAAGAGTTGATTCGCCTCAACGCCGGCGATGTCGCGGCGTTTCGCAGCGCGCGTGAAACCGCCTGGAAATGGATGCTCGACAATCCGCTGAATCGCGACAGCCGCGCCTGGAACAAGTGGGCGGGTTATTTCGAGGACGTGCCACGCCACACCGACGACGTCAATCAGCTCACGCCGATGATGGCGGCGTATTACATCCTGGCGCGCGAGGATCCGGCTGAGGTCGATCCGCAATGGATGGGTCATGTGGGCCGGTTGCTCGATTGGGTTCGGATCAAACTCGGACGCGGCCCGTTCTTTGGTGCGCAGGCCATCGACGAACAGACTACTCCCGATGCCAGTTTTGGCTGCTGCTCGCGGGCCGGCCAAGGCGATCACACGGCGCGATGGGCCGCCATGAACGCCATGTTTTTCGAGAAGACGCGCGACGGCCAGGCTCGTGAGGATGCCTTCCGATCGTTGAACTACGGGACCTATTTTGCAGGCTCCGACGGCCGCATTGCCTGTTGCGGCGTGGACTATCACGACTCGTACTGGTTCAGCGACGGTTATTCGGATTACATGCGCCACTACCAGTGGGCTATGGGCGCCGTTCCCGAATTTGCTCCCGTCGGCGAGGATCACGTTCTGCGGTCGAGTTCGGTGGTGCAAAAGGTGAAGTATGCCGCACGCAGCGTGGAATATAAAACGTTCGACACAATCGCCACCGAAGTGCTTCGGCTGAGTTTCAAACCCGCGCACGTAACCGCCGGTGGAACTGCGCTGCACGAGCGCGATGACGCACACGAAGAAGGCTACACGCTGCAACGGCTGGATGGGGGAGACTTTGCCGTGCGTCTCCGCCACACAAATTCGGGCGAAATCAAAATTGGAGGCTAATCACATGTGGCTTCGCGTCCTTTGCGCGTCCCTGATGGCGTTGCCGCTTTGCCACGCCGCTGAAAAGCTCGGTTATCACGACATCAAGACCGATACCTCCGGCAATATTGTTCCCTGGTATGGCAGCGGACCTTCGGAAGCGTACGATCATGACGTCCGTCTGCTGTTCGCATTTTGGAAAAACATGCGCAACTGCCCCAACGGCGTGCCCATGTATATGCAGCATCAAGTGTGGAAACCGGACAAAGAAGATCCTCGTGGTCTTGGCGGCGACCAGATCAACATGGCCCTCTCGTCGTGGACTCTGTTGTACGACTATCTCGGTGATCCGGCAGTGCTCGACAACATGAAATACATGGCCGATTACTGGCTCGTCCACGGCATGTCCGCGAAAACCGACTTATGGGCTAACCTACCGTATCCGTACAACACCGAACTGCATTCGGGAACTTACGACGGAGATATGCGGGCAGGGAAGGGATTTCTTCAACCTGACAAAGCCGCCAGTTTCGGCGCGGAACTGGTGTCGCTCTATAAGATGACCGGGAACCAGCGGTACCTTCAGGCAGCTGTGGCCATTGCTGATACACTTGCCGCAAAAGTAAAGCCCGGTGACGGGGATAACTCGCCTTGGCCCTTCCGCGTACACGCTCAGACGGGCGAAGTTCACCATGTGGTGAAAGACGGCAAAACTTCGGTCGCCTCCTACACCACCAACTACGCCGGCGCTCTTACTCTATTCGATGACCTGATTACTCTGAAGCAACCCAACGCGGCTAAGTACGCAGCCGCGCGCGACACTGTTAGTGCATGGCTGAAGAATTACCCTATGAAGACGAATAAGTGGGGGCCGTTCTTCGAGGACATCTCTACGGAGATGTTCTCCAACACAGAGATCAACGCGGACACCTTGGCCCGTTACATTCTAGAGAATCCCTCCTGGGATACTAGCTGGAAAAAAGACGCCGCCGCCATTCTGGATTGGAGCTACCAATCATTCGCCAACCATGAGTGGGATAAGTACGGAGTAACAGCCATCAACGAGCAGACGGCTTACAAAGTGCCCGGTAACAGTCACACATCCCGACATGCTGCGGTGGAACTGCTGTATTGCGAAACTACCGATGACTTGACGCTCAAGGATGCCGCGATCCGGCGCCTGAATTGGGCCACTTACATGGTCGATACGGACGGTAAGAACCGCTACCCGCGTGACGATAACTGGTTGACGGACGGCTATGGCGACTATGTGCGGCACTATTTGCGTGCGATGGCGTCATTCCCGGAACTGGCGCCCGATGACCAGAACCATCTGTTGCGGACGACATCGGTCATCCAGGGCATCGCGTATGCACAAGATTCAATCACATACACCAAATTCCATGCCGTCTCGACGGAGCGGCTCAAACTGGGTGCATGGGTGCCGAAGTCGGTGTCCGGCGGCAAGATGCTTTGGGACCCGCACACCAAGGTGCTAACCATTCAGGCGAATTCAAAGAAGATTCGTATCGTGAAATGAAGACGGCGGCCATCAGCTTTCGCTATTGATCCAACACGGTCTCCACCAGGTCTCCCAGTTGCCGTGCCGTGAACTGGTTGCCCTCGAGATTTGCGGCGAGCCGGCCCTGACGGTCGATCACCACGGTATGTAGCGAATGCATGAGCTCTGCTTCATCGGGCCAGGAGTCAACACCAAACATTTTGCAGACTCGCCTGACCGTGATAGCTTCTCCGGTTAGAAAATGCCAATTAGAGTCCGCTTTCCAGGTGCGTGCATAGTCTGCTAACACCTCAGGCTGGTCATGGAGAGGATCGAACGTGACGCTCAGCAGGATGAGGTCCCGGCCCATCCTGGCCGCAAATCGGCGCCGGACGTTCGCCAAATTGTTGGAGAGCCTAAAACAATAATCCGGTAACGGACAGTGCGTGTAAACAAAACTCATGAGAACCACTTTGCCCGCCAAGCCACCGACGTCGATCTGGTTGCGATCCTGGTCCACAAGCAATATGTGCGGTACCTGTTCTCCCATGTGCAACTGATTCGTGGCTGACAACGTGCTTTCATCCAATTCGTCGATGAGCTTCAGCCGCCGAGCCGCCAACGCTTGCTGTCCCAGATTCTGAAAGGCGCGGATCCGAATGCTCTCTGCATAACTGGACTTCGTACCCACGGCCAACGTAAAGTCGACCGTTACACCCGGAGTAAGTCCGGATAAGGCTCTGACGTCGCGTACCAAGAGATTCATGGTCATGGCATCCATGTACCCGGGAATTGTGTCGCACAAAACGAGAATCGTCCGACGGAGTGGGTCTGTTTTCAGGACCAGGCCGGTCGCCGGGTAGCTCTGCCCACACCAGGCATGGATAGCGCACGTGGTGAGCATCACGAGCACAATTCGGTAGCTCGTCACCGTGTCACTTATCAAAATGAAACTGTCGGGGTGTCACAATCTTGTAACCGTCAGCAAGCTCGGTGATCTGAATAAATCGATTGACATCGACCTGTGAAAATGTCTGCGTTGTATGACTCACCGGCCAGGTTACTGCAAGATCGACAATCCGCGCCTGCTTGCCCAACCCGATATGTTGCGATAAAGGCGACGCGCCGAAGGATCCGCCGCTCGTCACGGTGCGGAACACCGACCGGGTTCCCGATCCCTGGTTCTCCACCTTGACTTCAATACGGGCTCCAATGGCCGCGCGATTGCTTTTCACCCCCACTAACTTGATGTTAATCCAGTTCCCGTCATTTCCAGGGTTTCGGAAAACACGAAAGGCATGGGCGTCCCCCGGCGTCGCTCCGCCCATCGAAGTCAAAAGATCCTCATAGCCGCTATTGCGCAGATCGGCAAACGCTGTGCCGTGGCCTTTATGCAGGTCTCCAATTCCCGCCGATGCACTTACATCCGCGAACGACTTGCCTTCCTTATTACGCAGCAGAACCTTTGGAAGCAGGAAGCCATATTCCGGTCCGCCAGTTCCCAGGTAGATATCGGGAAAGCCGTCATTGTCAATGTCCCCGAAGTTCGCGCCCATGGCCGGATACACCTTATCGAGGCCGACACTCGCTGTAACATCCTGGAAAGTGCCGTTCCTCATGTTTCGAAACAACTTCAGAGTTTTCGCGCTGTGTGGGAGCTCGAGGTAGCTGCGAAGAGATTCATCCGGCGAAAAAAAGAAGCTGTTGACTAACAGGTCGGGCCATCCATCATTGTCGTAATCGAAGAACCAGCTGGCAAAGCCCTGCGAGTCCGGTAATTGCACGCCGGCTTTCTGCGCAACCTCGGTAAATGTGCCGTTTCGATTGTTATGGAATAGCAGATTGCTACCATAGAGATTAGATACAAAGAAATCCACGTATCCATCGTTGTCATAATCCGCGGCGCTGACGCCCTTAGCGAAGACTATCTTGTCTACGCCAGAGGAGTGCGAAATATCCTCGAAGGTGCCATTGCCCCTATTGCGGAATAACTGGCAAGGTCCATCCTCGTTGCCAATGAATAGGTCAACGAAGCCGTCATTATCGATGTCCACCCACGCCGCGGCTTGGGTGCGCGTCGCTGGCTCAGCCAAGCCTGCTTCTCTGGTCACATCCGTAAACGTTCCGTCGCAATTATTCCGCAGTAGAGATTTGCGTACTGGAAACTCCCATGCGCCGCGGAGCACCAGGAGATCCATACAACCATCGTTGTTATAGTCGGCCTGGATCATATTCAGTCCGCCCAATTGGTTGATAAGTCCGGCTTCCCGGGCGCGGTCGGTGAACGTTCCGTCACCGTTGTTGTGAAAATAATGGAGAGGCTCGCATAAGTTATAGCTGGAAATCATCACATCGAGCAGGCCATCATTGTCAAAGTCATCTGCCACCAATCCATTAGCCATCGAAACTACATTCAATCCGGCGAGAGGTGCAACATCTACGAAACGCCCGATCGCTTCCTTCGAGTCAAACACCGCTGCGGGAATCAGGAATTGTTTCGGAACTCCTGAGGGGTATTGGCCCATCGTCATGTAGGCCACATTCAGCAGCCATTGTGTCTGAATGTCGTCAGGTTTTTTATCGAGATACTTCAAAAAGTATTCGACAGCTTTGGCGGAGTCATTCGGATGTGCGTACTTACTGCCAGGGCCCGGCGGAAAAATGCACTTATTGCCAGGATCGCTATATGCGCCGTTCTCCATTTCCGATTTGTGCAGATATGCGACCCCTAGCACCGCTTCTAACTGAGCGGCACCGGCCGGCACCTTGGCCAGTGCAAGTTGGTAAGCCGCCTCCCACTCATTCACTGCTCTGTCCATCTCGCCTTGATAGGCCTCTATTTGCGCCAATGCGTAATGAGACTGGATCACGTCCACCGGCGTTTGCGTGGGCGGCGTGGCGCCATACAGGCGCTTGTTGAGCCGCAGTTCGAGTGTCGACAAGGATTGAGTGCGGGCCTCGCAAACTGCCGCCAAATCCTGCTCCCAGCCGGAAGGTTTGGGGTATTTTTGAAACGCCAGGTCAGCAATGACTTGTCCCGCGACATCGGCCGGATAACGTATGCTTCCCCTCGCGGAGATGGGAAGATCCCGATTGGCGCTCATGCCTTGCCCAACCGAACCTTCACTTGACGGTAGTACCTTCAGGATCGCAACTCCCCCGGGTACTTTCACGGGCCGTGTAACTTGGTTTGGTCCCATGCCTCGTAGGGCTTCTTGCAATTCGGGTCGCAACTGAGTCACGTCAACCTTGCCAAGGTAGCCGTAATCCTCCGCTTTCGGGTCGATCGACTTACGTTTCGCGAGTACCCCGAAATCCTCGCCGCGATGCAAGCGGTCCAGGATTTCCTGCGCTTCGGCCTCGGTCCCGACTACGATCACACGCAAAGCAATGGTTCGGGATACTTCAGACTGGCACTCCAGGGTGGGTTGAAGAGAAACCGCAGCCAGCATCAGCAACGCAAACCGCGCCGCCAGGTTACGCAAATACTGCTTTCTATTGACACGTGCCGCCGCCATGAGACCGGTTCGGAACCGAACGACCTGTCGATCGAAACCAGCGTAACAGAGCAAGGATCGCGGTGCCCGCGAACTCGGGTTGAGCCGCCGTTATCTGGCTTTTGCGGAAAGCGTCAAAAGCTCTCGCTTCGCCTTCACCACTTCAGGAATGCTTGCGTCCGCGTATCGCCAATTCTGCAAGAAGCGTTCGTAGGCGGCGCGCGCCTCCGGCATCTCACCTTTTCTCTCGTAGGCCTGCGCCAGATGATAGTGCGCCAGCGGGTAATCCGGGTTGCGGCCGAGAATGCGCTGGTACTCGGCGATCGCCTCATCCAACCGGGAGAGCTCGAGATAGGCATTGGCCAGGCAATCGTCGTAGAGGTCGATTCCCGAGGTAGGCGGCAGGTGGCGCAGCACCTGCTTGAAGTGGGCAATCGCCACCTCAGGCTGTTTCTCCCGAAGCGCCAGCACACCCAAATAGTAGTCGTAGCTTCTCAACTCGCTCCGCGAACCCCGGTTCGGATACGGCACATTCCGCACCAGACTTTCCTTAAAAGCCGCCGCGTTGGCCTTCTCTCCCCGTTCCAGGGCGATGAGCAGCGAATTCCAGACGGCTCCCTTTTCGTATTTGAGCTCCTTGCGCGCAGCCTGTTCGGCGCGGCCATAATCATGCTCGCTTGAATACACTTTGGCGATGCTGCCGTAGCCGATCGCTTTTGCCGTGTCCGACCCGGTCACCTCCACGTAGCGCTGGTATTGGCCAACCGCGTCCCGGTAGCGCCCCTGCTGGTAATAAACATCACCCAGGTGGATGATGGCCGGCTCAAATTCCGGGTCCAGCGCCAGCGCGGCGTTGTATTCGGCCATGGCGCGCTCGTACGCTCCCGATTGCTGAAACGACATCCCCAAACTGTCGTGTGCGTTGGGCAGGTTAGGAGCCAGTTGCACGTAGCGCTGATGCGCCGCGATCGCTTCGTTATAGCGCCCCAGCCCCAGAAAACAGATGCCCAGCACGTTATACAGATCACCGTACTCAGGGTCCACCGCCAGACCCCGCCGGACCACGGCGACGGTCTCTTCGGGCCGCTCCTCAGACAGGAGCAGCCGGGCCAGCCGTGTGTACGCTTCCACTTCAAGAGGGTATTGATCGACAATTTGTTGCAGAATCCGGATGGCTTCGGCATATTCCTGCCGGGCGATGGCGTCCCACGCCAGTACCAATAAGCGATCCTTGGCGGTTAAGTGACTGGATAATTGAATGGCCTTTTTGAGGAAAGGGCGGCCCTTTTCAGGTAAAAAATCCGTGACCGAGTAAGCGTAGCCTATGCGGGCGTAAGCCATGGCGAATTCCGGATCCAACTGCACGGCCTTTCGCAGCAGTGCCATCGCTTCCGCGTTCTGAAACGCCTGGGCCTTGCTGACTCCCAGCGAATAGTATCGATAGGCTTCGATGTTCTTGGTCATCACATCGGCCAGCCCGGCCTTCTTGTTGGTCTCCGTGGGGGCGGCTCCCAGCCGTGCCGCCAGCTTGGGGGCCAGCAGGTCAACCTGGGTTACGATGTCGGCCGGCTGGTCCACGATAAACTGATCCGCCGCGAGTAGTTGTGCGTTGGCCGCATCGAACAAGCGCGTGTTAATCAGGATCTTGTCTCCAAGAGTCATGAAGCTGCCGAGCAGTACTTCATCGGCGTGACTTTTGCGCGCAATCTCCACCGCCTCATCCAGATGAATCTCGTTGCCGTGTTGCCGGCCCATGCGATCGAGCAACAGGTGAAGCTGCTGACGGCTCAACACCGATAAGCGATCAAAATGCGCCATGTCGGTGATGAACATGTCGGCTAAACCTTCGCTCAGCCAGTTCAATTCCATGCGCGCGCTCTGGTTGTCGAAATACATAACGGCCAGGGTTCGCTTGCCCGTCCCTTGCTGCAGCGTAAGCGGCGCCCGCCCGTCTCCCACATGCCTCACGAGCGGCCATGCTGCGAGGCCCAGCAATCCCATAGCTGCCAAGGAGACGAGCCCACGCTTCAGCCAGGGTGAGGTGGACGTGGTATCGAGGGAGGATGGCGCTACGGCAGTTTCGCCCTGCGCCGCGGCAACCGGCAGCTCTTCCGTCACCGCCGCAACGAAGCGGTAGCCGACTTTTGGAATGGTTTTGATGAACCGCGGATCTCGCGGGTCATCCCCTAGCGCCCGGCGGATCTCCGCAATGCATTGCACCACCGCATTGTCCGTGACGGCGGTATCGTGCCAGAAGTTCTCGATCAGCTCTTCTTTACCAACGATCCGGTCCCGGCGCTCCAGAATATAGACCAGCACGTGGAAGCACTGCGGGCGGAGGTATTGTTCCTGATCCGCCTGCTTGACGCAGCCAAGATGCCCGTCGATTTCAACGCCGTCGCAACGGTACACACGCTGGGGCGCTTTGGCGGCCGGTGCGCGCAGAAGTTCGCTGGCTGGATCCCGAGCGAAATGGCCCGCAACCCAGCCCATTTTTAACCGGGAGGCTGCGCCGCCGGCCGGGGCCCCATCCCCTGCCTGAAGCATGGATGTGATTATACCCCAACTGGAATCTTGTAGGGATTCCAGCTACAGACTTCCATATCTCCGTGTGCTCAAAAGATTTCATCAGGATTTCACATCTTTTTCACTACTAGAAGGCCCGCCTCGGCGCTAGATGATTACTACTAGTTTCGACCAAGACCGAGTTGAATAAGGGAGTTAAACAGACCATGAGGAAGATCTTCGCAGTCTGCCTACTAGTGTTGGCCATGTCGGCCGGTTTGTATGCTCAAGCGCTCAGCAGTATTACCGGAACCGTTACGGACGCGACCGGTGCCGTCGTGCCGAACGCAAAGGTCACAATCACCAACACGGCGACACAGGTGGCCAAAAACACCGTAACCAGTTCCGCCGGAACGTACACCGTAACCGACTTGATTCCAGGCAATTACACCGTGCAGGTGGCGATCGCCGGTTTTCAGACAGCGGTACACAATGGCGTTCTGGTCGACGTCGGGCGCCCATCAACCGTTGACGTGGCTCTGCAGACGGGGGCTGTGACGCAAAGTGTTGAGGTTGTGGAGAACGTCATTACCTTGAACACCACAGATCCCGAACTCGGAACGACGATTGAGAACAAGGTCGTGCAAAACCTGCCGATCGAGCTGGATGAAGGAGATGGCCGCGGTCGACAGATTGATTCTCTTATGTTTCTGGTCCCTGGCGTGACAGGCGGCGGGTTCAGCAAGCGCATTAATGGCGGTGTGGATTTCGAAAGTGAGGTTGTTTTCAACGGCATACCGATGGCGCAGTCGGAAACGCAAGGTTTTCAGACCATCTGGAATCCGCCGTTCGAACAGGTCAATGAATTTAACGTGTTACGCTCATCGTTTTCTGCCCAGTACGGATTGGCGGCGGGTGTTGCCACCTACCAAACAGCTTCGGGAACCAACGACTTCCACGGCGACGGCTTCGAGATTCTGCGCAACAATTTCTTCGATGCCCGCGGCGCCTATAACTCAACGGTTCCTGTCGATAACGAAAACAATTACGGCTTTACGATCGGTGGACCGGTCCTTATCCCCAAACTGTACAACGGCAAAAACCGGACGTTTTTCCATTTCAATATGGAATGGTACCGCCGCAACACGCCGGATCTGACCTTTATGAGTCTGCCGACGGCGGCGGAAAAGGCGGGAAACTTCAACGGAGTAGCGACGATCTACGATCCCACGACGGGAAATCCGTTTCCGAACAACACGATACCGCAGAGCCGGTTCAGCGCGCTGTCGTCGAGTCTGATTCCCTTAATGCCGAACCCCACATTTTCGGGTTACGTAAACAACTTTCAGTCGAACGAGGGCGTCCTGCCGACGCGGCAAAGACCATGGGGCTTCAATATTGACCACGCAATTAACGACAAACAGTCGATCCACTGGAGCGAATGGCGCGATCCGCAGACCTCCTATGCGACCGAGACCGGTTCGCATCTGCTGGGTGAGCTGGGGAGCGAGACGCGCAACCCGGATTTGGGAACGGTCTTCATTGTGAACTATTCGTATTCGATTACGCCGCACCTGGTGATGACGGCGGGCGCTAGCTGGCTCGGCGAGCTGAATGATCAGATCAGCTTAAGCAAGAACGCCAGTTTCGCAGCGGACCCGGGCAGCCCGCAGCTCGCGGCGATCAACTTCAGCGGCCCGCTGTCGCCGACGACATTGGGGTCGCCGTGGATTGAGTCGATCAACCGCAAGCTAGGCTGGGTGATCGAAAACAACTATCTTTGGATTAAAGGCAAACACACCTTCAACATTGGATGGGAGACGCGGCGCACTTATCAGGACGACAACGAATGCCAACGGTGCGCCGGCAACTTCAATTTCAGCAATAACGAGACAGCCAATCCCGCCAACCTCACCGACGGAAGCGGCAACGCGTTTGCAAGCTTCCTGCTGGGCACGGTAGATAGCGCGAACCGTTACGGGACCAATGAATTGCGGCTGCGCAACCGGGACGTTTCTGGATACATTCAGGATGACATCAAGCTGCGGCCAAACCTGACTGTCAATGTTGGTGTGCGCTACGACGTCATGGTTCCTTTCACCGAGGTGAACAACCTGATCGTGTATTTTAACTCGCAGATACCAAATCCGGCGGCCGATGGCATTCCGGGCGCCGTGACAAAATTCGGGAATTGCACG
>Ga0335071_10001363_pt1 | contig 26250 bp, 25 predicted proteins | sample Lox_Sample_15_FD_206724 | JGI IMG/M metagenome (GOLD analysis project Ga0335071, IMG submission 206724) | Soil microbial communities from Loxahatchee National Wildlife Refuge, Florida, United States - Lox_Sample_1.5 | ecosystem: Environmental > Terrestrial > Soil > Wetlands | place: USA...
CGCCACCGGACACCGGCGTCGTCCCCAATAGCGGCCCCACTGTCGCCTCGCGCACATCGATGGTCGTGGGAAAGTTGATCGAGCGAGCAAGCCGGCAACTGGTCGCGCTCTTGCAGGATCTAGCGGCGCTCGCAAACTCATTTACCCCCGGCGAGTTCTTTACCGCCTGCGAACGCTATCGCGCGGCCAGAGGCGAAGTCGTCTCACTCTGCCGCTATGAAGCGCCGCCAAACATCTTCTGGGATGACCAGAAGTATCGCGGCGAGGCCTACCCTGCCTACGCGTGGTCGGCTCATGTGGCACAGGTCGCCGTAGACACCGTCACTTACTCCGCCGAAGTCGAGGAGTTTTGGGCGGTGCAGGAAGTGGGCAAGGTGTTGAATCCCGTGCTCGCCGGCGGACAGATCGAGGGCGGCGTTGCACAGGGCATCGGCTACGCGCTCTATGAAAAGGTCCTGCTGCAAAACGGCCACATGGTCAACAACCAGATGACCAACTACATCATGCCCACGGCCGAAGACGTTCCGCCCATTCACGTGTATCTCGAAGAAATCCCCTTCAGCTACGGCGGCTATGGCGCCAAAGGCATCGGCGAACTGCCGCATGACGGGCCCGCGCCGGCAATCCTCAATGCAATCCGCGATGCAATCGGCGTTTCGTTCAACACAATCCCGCTGCTCCCCGAAGACCTGTTTGCCAAGCTCAACGCCGCCTTGCCGGTCAAAGAAGAGGCTGTCGTATGAGCGCAAACTGGCCGGCAATCGAACTCGTCGTGAATGGCGACAAGCGCTCGGTGCAGGCGCCACCGATGAAGCGGCTGCTCGACGTGCTGCGCGAAGATCTGCGTCTGACTGGCACAAAGGAAGGCTGCGGCGAAGGCGAATGCGGATCGTGCTCTGTGCGCATGAACGGCGAACTCGTCAACAGCTGCCTCGTTCCTGTGCTCCAGGCACAAGGCGCCAGTATCCAGACTGTGGAGGGGCTTGCGATCGACGGCGATCTGCATCCGCTACAGCAGGCCTTCCTCAATTGCGGCGGCGCGCAGTGCGGCATCTGTACGCCCGGGATGTTGATCGCCGCGACACATCTGTTGGCGAACAATCCTCATCCCTCCATGGCAGAGATTCGCGAGGGACTGGCCGGAAACCTCTGCCGCTGTACGGGGTTTAAACGCATCTTCGATTCCGTACTCGCCGCAGCCCAAATCAAAGGCCCCACCTCCAGCGAGTCGCATGCGCGGTAACGCCGAAGCCCATGAGTTGGTCGCACCCAGCAGTCTCGACGCCGTGTTGCATTTGCTTGCAGAAGCGCCCGGAGTATGGACGCCGATCGCCGGCGGCACAGAACTCATGGTGGCTCATGCAGCCGGACGCCTCGCTGCAAAGAAGCTCCTGAGCCTCTGGGGCATCCCTGATCTTCGCTTCATCCAGGTAGCCGCGGCCTCTATCGCCGTCGGTGCTTGCACCACGTTTCGCGAACTCCGCGCGAGCCGGGTCATAGCCAAGCAATTGCCGCTGCTGGCAAAGGCCTCCAGTTGGATCGGATCGATTGCCAACCAGAGCCGCGCGACCATCGGCGGGAATCTTGTGAACGGCTCGCCAGCCGCCGACTCCTCGCCCGCACTGCTCGTCTACGACGCCCAGATCGAGCTGATCTCGATGCGCGGCCGGCGGCGAGTGCCATACTCAGAGTTCCACACCGGCTATAAAATGAACGTGCTCGCACCCGACGAATTGGTCTACGCGATTCACGTCCCGACGCGTTTTGCCCAGCATCGCCAGTACCTGCGCAAAGTGGGAACACGACGAGCCATGGCCATCTCCAAAGTCGCGCTCGCCGGAACAGCGCTGCTCAACGACGGTATCGTGCGTGAGATTCGCTTCGGCGCAGCGAGTCTTGCAGCTTTTCCCGCGCGGCTGCCTCAGGCAGAGGCAGCTGTGCACGGACGGCCCATTACGCCAGAAACAATTCAAGCGGCGCGGCGCGCTTTGCTGGACGAAGTCGCTCCCATCGATGACATCCGGTCCACAGCGGAATACCGCAAGCAAGTCGCCGCGAACCTCCTCGAAGAGTTCCTGGTCGGCCTGCAGGACGCAGGAGTGCCACAATGAGCGACATCCCCTCGCCGAATCGCGTGCTGGACGAGTGGAATCGCGCCGACTTCGCGGCGGCGCGCTCTGCCATGCTTGCCTGCTGCGGTGCGAGCCGCTGGGCGGATGCCATGGTGGCGGCACGACCGGTCCAGAGCAAAGGCGCATTGAGCGACACGGCCGATCGCATTTGGGCAACCATGGACGAAACGGACTGGATCGAGGCCTTCGCCTGCCACCCCCGCATCGGCGAACGCACGGCTCATGCCGTCGGACAGTCGGCAGAATGGTCAACCCAGGAGCAGTCCTCGACGACGAATGCGCCAAAAAGCATCCTCGCCGAACTCGCCGAGAGGAACGCCCTCTATGAGCAGCGCTTCGGATTCACCTACATCGTGTGCGCGACAGGCAAGACCACGGAGGAGATGCTGGCGATCCTCACCAGGCGTTTGAACAGCGATCGCCAAACAGAGCTCCGCGAAGCGGCCGAACAACAGCGACAGATTTTGCAAATTCGCCTCGGAAAGTGGTTATCGCAATGAGCAGGATTACAACGCATGTACTCGACACCGTCCTCGGGCGACCGGCTGAGAGTGTCCCCATTCGCCTGGAAGCCGCCCGAGGCGATGCATGGGTTCTGGTAAGGGACAGCATTACCGACGAAGATGGTCGCTGTCGGGATCTGGCGAACAACGCCGAACAGGGCCGATATCGGCTGATTTTCTTCACTGGAAGTTACCTTGAGCGCCTGAGACGGCGAACAATCTATCCGGAGATCAGCGTCACCTTTCACTGCGACGGCACCGGGCACTACCACCTGCCCCTGTTACTAAGCGACAACAGCTACACCACCTACCGAGGAAGCTAGACATGGCACGACTGGGAGAGAATCGCTACGGGAAGTCGCGGGTGCGTCTGTCTCGCATCACACGTCACGGCAACAGCCACGACTTCAACGAGTGGACTGTGCAGGTGCTGTTGCACGGCGATTTCGACGCCAGTTTCACCACCGCCGACAATAGCAAGATTCTGCCCACCGACACGATGAAGAACACCGTCTATTACGTCGCCCGCGGATCGAAGGCCGGAACCATCGAAGAATTCGCCAAAGAGCTGGGCGACTACCTCCTCGCCAACTATCCACAGGTATCGAGGGCGAGTGTCGAGGTCTCGGAGAAGTCGTGGGAACACATGCGCGTGGGCGGCTCAGCCGAACCGACGACCTTCAAGCTGGGCGGTCCCGAAGAGCAGACCGTTTTTGCTGTGCGCAGCCAGGGCGGTCCGTGGTCGATCACCTCCGGCATCGATGGCTTGACGATCCTGAAGACCACAAAGTCCGCATTTACCGGATACATCAAAGACAAGCTGACGACACTGAAGCCGGCAACAGACCGCATCTTCGGAACCTCCGCTACGGTCAAGTGGGACTACTGTCTCGATGCTTCTGACTACGCAGACATCCGAGCCCGAATTCTCAAGGCGCTCTTGAAGGAATTCGCCGACCACAACAGCATGAGCGTGCAACATACGCTCTTCGAAATGGGGAAAGCTGCCCTCGATGCCGCCCCGGAAATCGCACGGATCACTCTGATGATGCCGAATCTGCATCATCTGCTTGCTGACCTCAGCCCATTCGGCCAGGACAATCCGAACCATATCTTCGTACCCATCGACGAACCGCACGGCTCGATCGAGGCGACCATCGAGCGCTAAGGCCACTGCAACTCAGGAACTGCCGTACCTCTATTTCAGGTGGGCAAGATCTTCCGGCAGATCGATGTCGATTTCGCAGCCGGAACAGGAGACCGCTACGATCCGGCAGGGCGGCTTGGCAAGCAATGAACGCGCGCCCTTGTCTCCATGCAATGCGTGGAGTTTCGAATAGACGCTGCGGGGAAACACCGCAGGAATGCCGTAGGTGCCCGAGTAGTTGGACGCGACAATGGTCGGTTCCGTCTGCGCCGCGGCGAATGCCTGCAGCAGCGACTTCAGATGACTGGCTGAAAGATGCGGCTGATCGCATGCCATGACGAGCGCGCCGACGGCCTCAGGCGCGCGCACATCCGCTTCGTTCAGTCCGGCATGGATCGAGGTCGACATCCCGTGCTCCCACTTCTCGTTGAACACGGGGATCGCTTCGTTGAAAGGGATCGCCGCGCAGATCGGCGCGAAATTGGCGCCCAACACGGCCAGCACGGGGGACGCGCCCGCCTCTTTGGCTAACCGAAGGGCCCGTTCCAGCAGCGCTTCACCTCCAAAACCCACCAGCTGTTTGGGCTGGCCCAGGCGGCGGCTCGCACCTGCGGCAAGAATGATGGCAGCGATTGACATCTACTTCAAGTGTACCGTGTGCTTCTTGACGCAGAGGTTACATTCGTCCGAGACTAGGGCAACCAGGGAACAATTCAACTGCGAAAGGCAGGACCGTGACGGACCAGACGAGTACGGCAGGCGTCGTGTACGCAGAAGAGGCTGCACCAGAGAGCTACGGACTGCACACGGGTGTGCTCGGCCCGGTGGAAACGCTGGCGCAGTCCGTATCGGCCGTTGCGCCATCCACTTCGCCCTCCCTGACCATTCCGCTGGTCTTCGCTTTGGCCGGCAACGCGACCTGGTTCGTTTACCTCACGGCCACGGCGGCCATGCTCTTGGTCGGATTCTGCATCAGCCGCTTCGCCAAGCTTTCTGCATCGCCAGGCTCGCTCTACAGCTACACGGCCGATACACTCCCTCCATTCTTCGGGGTCGTCGCGGCGTGGGGTCTCCTGCTCGCCTACATCACCACCGGGGCTTCCGTTGCGGGAGGAGCACTCTATTACACAAATCTGCTCGCGCAGCAGTTCTTCCACCTGGAACCGCCGGCCCTTCTGACCCTCCTGATCGTCTGTGGGATCGCCGCGTACATTGCCTACCGCGATGTAAAGCTCTCCGCGGAGCTGATGCTGTGGATCGAAGTCGGTTCAGTCAGCCTCATTGTGCTCGTCTTGGCCATCATGCCGATCCGCTTCGGTCTGCATCTCGATCTGGATCAGCTGCACCTGCGCGGCGCATCTCTCTCTTCCTTGGGCCCGGCTCTGGTGCTCTCCATGTTCAGCTTCGTGGGATTCGAAAGTGCGACAACCCTGGGCGGCGAGGCGCGAAATCCGCTTCACACCATTCCCCGTGCCGTCTTGCAATGCGCTGTTCTGGCCGGAGTCTTTTTCATGCTCTGCTCCTACTCTGAGGTCCTCGGTTTCCGCGGCGAGTCGGGCGCACTGAGCGAGTCCACCAGCCCTCTGCATCATCTCGCGGAGAAAGCAGGCGTCGCACCTCTTGGCGTTGCCATCGACTTCGGTGCGCTCGTCAGCATGTTCGCCTGCACACTTGCCTGCACTACTGCAGCTGCCCGCGTACTGCTGCGTATGGCGCACGGTGGGCTGCTTCCCAAGCGGCTGGAAAGCACAAGCAAGGAGCACGGTACACCGGGACCGGCCGTCGTTCTTTCGGCTGGCCTGATGTTCGTCGCAACCGCCGGCATGGAGCTGCGCTCTTTCAACGGCTCGGAGATGTATGACCTGCTCGGCTCGCTGTCGGTCTTCGGATTCTTGACGGCCTACGCTCTCGTCGCCCTGGCTCTTCCCTTTGCGCGCCGCGCCGTCGGGCAGCACTCGCACCTGCTTGCCGCCGTCAGCATCTTCACCGTTCTGGTGCTCCTCATGATCGCAGTTTTCGATCTGCGTTCGACCGCCGACGCCCTCCACGCACGCATCCCATGGATCTACCTCGCCTATATCGCGTCAGGGATTGCATGGTACCTGATCCGCCGCAGGCAAACCGTGGTGGTTGCTGCTGCCGATTGAGAGCTCAGGGCTGCCCTTCGGTCTCCGGCTGAATCAGGAACAAAAGTACGATCCCCACAACGGTCAACATGCGGAATGCTGCATCCTGCCCGTTCCAGGTGTGCGACTGCCACATCAGAAACCACTCCGCGCCGACCGATAAGAACGCGACCAGCCACATCAGCAGAGACATCGTGAGCGCTATGATCGAAGTCCGCTTGGCGGCGTTGAAAGCCGTTACCTGACCTCTGCAAGCATGCGCCAGGCGCGCCACGCTCACCCACAACAGAACCATCGTCGCAAACTCCCACGCGATGATTGACAGGTAGAACGCTAGGTGGATCGTCGGCGAAGATATCGCACGCCACAAGCAGTGGTTTCCCGGAAACGTCGAGTCCATCGACAACACATGGTGCACGAACTGGTAGTTCGAATCAAAATCGGTCAGGTTGTTGAACACCACCAGCGTGTAAAAAAGGGCAACGCCCGCAATGAGAAGAATCTTTGCCGCTCGCGTAATCAAGGATTCGCTTTCTCCTGTACTTCGTTCGGTCGGGGATGCGGTCATGCTAGCGTGATCCGGTTTCAATCCCAAGAACATTCCACATCCGCATGCTACAGTCGAAGCAAATGGCATCCGATCCAGAACAAAAGCTCGCGGCGCTCGGTCTGGTGCTGCCGCAGCCGCCGTCCCCCGGCGGGAATTACGTATCAGCCAAACGCGTCGAAAACATCGTCTATCTCGCCGGCGCCATCTCCACTGGACCGGACGGCGTAATTACCGGCATCGCGGGCACCGATCGCACCATCCAGGATGGCTACTCCGCAGCGCGTGCCTGCGCGTTGACGCAGTTGGCTGTGCTGAAGCGCGAACTCGGTTCGCTTGAAGCAATCGTAGAAATCGTAACCGTGAACGGCTACGTGAATGCCGTTGCCGGTTTTGCCGATTCGCCCGCCATCATCAACGGTGCGTCGGATCTCCTGGTCGCGGTCTTCGGTGACGCGGGCCGCCACGTGCGCGCAGCGGTCGGCGTCAGCGCCTTGCCGCGCAATGCCCTTGTTGAATTGCAGATGTCAGTCCGCGTGAGAGAGTCATGAGCGAGCACAAGCTCTCCGCCAATCCAACGCACTCGGTCTGGGACCGTTCCCTTCCCCCGCGCCTGCACATCCATCCCGGCGACGAAGTGCAGATCGAGTGTGTCGATGCCAGTGGCGCCCAGGTCGCGCCCGGCATGACCGTAACCGAATACCTCAAGATCGACCGCACACGCATTCACGCTCTCACCGGGCCCATCTGGGTCGAGAGCGCCGAGGCCGGCGATGTTCTGCAAGTCGAAGTTCTGGCGACGCGCCACTCCGGATGGGGCTGGTCAAGCATCGTCGAAGGCCTTGGCTTTCTCAAAGAGCGATTCCATGAGCCGTACCTCTTCCACTGGACGCTCGAAGGTGAAGCGACTCGCTCGCTCACACCGGCCATCGTGCCGGTGCGACCCTTTCTCGGCGTCATGGGCGTAGCCCGCGCCGACGACGGCAGTTTTCGAACCAGGCCTCCCGGCCCCTTTGGCGGCAACCTCGACGTGCGCGAACTGTGCGCCGGATCGACTCTCTACCTCCCCGTCTACAACAAGGGCGCGCTGTTCAGCTGCGGCGACGGCCACGCCGCTCAGGGCGACGGAGAAGTTTGCATCAACGGCATCGAATGCCCCCTCGACGTCACACTGCGTTTCAAACTCCACAAGCGCCAGCCGCTCTCCGGACCCATCGTCGAGGCCAGTGAGCGTACGGCGCCCGACTCAACCGCCGATGCGTGGGTTGTTGTGGAGTCAGGCGATGACTTGGCGGCCACTGCCCGCGCGGCCACCCTTCGGATGATCGACCTGCTCGTCAGCCGCTGGGGCTTCAGTGACGTGCACGCCTACCTGCTCTGCAGCGTCGCTCTCAAGCTGCGCTTGAGCCAGGTGGTCAACGAGCCCATGTTCACCGTCAGCGGCGCCATCAGCAAGCAAATCCTCCCCGAACGGGAGCTGTTCCCGCTTACATGATCGTCAACGACCCCGACGTCATCGCCGAGCTCGAAGCGCTCTACCCCGAGTACGAACGCGCGCTCGTCATAAACGATGTGGAAAAACTGGTCGCGATGTTCTGGGACGGACAGCAGGTGATGCGCTTTGGCGCAACCGAGAATCTATACGGTCCGGAAGAACTGGAGGCCTTTCGGAAAACACGGCCCGCTGCCAATCTCGCCCGCGTCGTCAAACGCCTCGAAATCGTGAGTTTTGGCCGCGATTTCGCGAGTATCACACTCGAGTTCGAACGTACTACCGGCAACAAGACCGTGCACGGACGCCAAAGCCAGGTGTGGGTCCGGTTCCCCCAGGGCTGGCGCATCGTGCAAGCTCATGTTTCGCTCTTGCCCTGAATCCACGGGCTTCTGCGCTAAAAACGGTGCAAATGGGCCTGGGCTCAGCGAGAAATCTTTAGATGAATTTTATTCCCAAGCTATTATCCTTTTTACATACCGCAGGTCTGACTGAACCACGCTTGAAGCACCTCGATCGATTGAGCGTTGCTTCCCCTTTTTCCTTTGTGCGGGACCCACAATTCAGAGCAGCAACCCAGCCGAGCGCTTTTTGAGAATTCAGAAGGCCTTCGTGGGATCTTTCTATTTCCGAGGCCCTTTTCCTTTGAGGTATTCCATGAGACTGTTCTCCTCTCTGTTTCCCCGGCTGCTGGCTCTGGTCGCAGTCATTGCGCTGTGCGGCACAACCCTCTTCGCACAACAGACACTCGGCGGCATCACCGGCGACGTGACTGACCCATCCGGCAGCGTGATCGCCAACGCAACCGTGACCGTGCTCGACGAGCAGACGTCCCTCACCCGCACAGTTGTGACCAACGGCGCGGGAACCTATTCGTTCGTCAACCTGCCCATCGGAACTTACACCGTCACCCTCACCGCCAATGGGTTCGAGACCCAAAAGACACCGCACATCACAGTCCAGGGAAACCGTACCGCAACGCTGAATGCCCAGCTCAAGATCGCCTCTACAGGCCAAACCGTTGAGGTCGACGCCACGCCCCTGATGAATGCCGTCGACACAACCAACGGCTACGTCATGGACAAAACCCAGATCGATACCGTGCCTCTGGCGACAGGTAGCTTCACCGGCCTCGCCGTGCAATCCGCCGGCGTCAACGCCGAACTCTCCGGTGGCACCGGTGCCAACGCCGGCCTCGGCAACGCACCAATCTGGGCCAACGGCCAGCGCGATACATCCAACAGCTTCCTCTTGAACGGCGTCGATGCCAGCAACCTCTTCAACGGCAAGAGCACCAGCCAGGTGCCCTCGGCGCGCGTCATCAACAGCACCGGCGTCTCGTCGAGCACTGGCGCGGGCGGCGTGATTCAAACTCTGGCCTCCGTCTATCTCTCCATCGGCAACGCCATTCCCACGCCCGCTCCGGAAACTCTCTCCGAGGTTCGTGTCAACGCATCCATGTACGACGCCACGCAAGGATCGACCTCCGGCGCGCACATCGACATGAGCACGGCTTCTGGCACCAACACCCTGCACGGATCGGCATACTGGCACCGCGGCACCGATTGGCTGAATGCTGCTCCCTTCTTCTTCAACCAGGACAACAATATCCCCGCCGCGGACAAGGTTCCCCAGCTGCATCGCTATACCCTGGGCGGTTCGTTGGGCGGACCGATCATCAAGGACAAGCTCTTCGGCTTCGTCTCCTACCAGCACATTCACGTCTCCGATCAGGAGATCGGCGACTCCGTCATCGACGTGCCCGTAGGCCTCAGCGACGATCGCTCGGCCGGCGCATTGGCCAACATCACCAACAACTCTTTTGGCACAACTCTAACCTCGGCCAATATCGATCCTGTCGCGCTTGCCCTTTTCAATTCGCCGGCGCTTCCAGGCGAACCCGGCAAATGGCTCATCCCCAATGACAACCTCAACGGTGCGGCACCTACCGTCGCCCACGTCGACAACGCATTCCTTCCCGGAACCGGCCGATTCACGGCTGACATGGCCGTCGCCGACATCGACTACAACGCCACCTCGAAAGATGCCCTCGCGCTGAAGTACTTCTACCAGCACGATCCAGCGCTCGCGCCTTACTCGTATTCCAGTGTGCCCGGCTTCACCGAGCATCTCGACTCCGGCGCGCAGGTTGCCTCCATCACCAACAGCTACATCGTCAAGACCAACCTCAGCACCAGCGAAACCTTCGGCTTCATCCGTGAAAAAATCTGGGGCACCAACGAACAGCCGTTTGGACCCAGCTCCATCCCGGGCGGCTCGGCCGGAACGGCATCCATCAACATGTTCGGTTCAACGTACTTCCCCGGCATCTCGGTCTACAACGTGCTCGGTGGAAGTCAGCCCGCCGGAACATCCACCGCGATTCTGAACATCGGCCCCAATGCCGAAGGTCAGGCGCCCAACACTGGCGTCTTCCAGAACCGCTGGTCACCCTCCGGCAACGCCATTTGGATGCTCGGCAAACATACGCTCAGCTTCGGTGCCAGCTATGGCTACACCCAGCTCAACACCATCGACAAGCGCACTGGCAAAGGCACCATCGCAACCGACGACTTCAGCCAGATGATTCAGGGTCAGGTCACGCCAGGCAGCTCGGCGACGGGATTCTACGTCACCTCATTCCTCCAGGGCGACGCCAGCCGCTACTACCGCGCCAACCAGCTCGGCACCTATCTGCAGGACAAGTGGCAGATCAAACCCAGCCTCTCGCTCACCGCAGGTGTCCGCTACGACTGGGACGGCGGCTTCACTGAAAAATACGGCCGCCTGTTTAACTTCGATCCCAAGACCTACAGCTACGACATCGGTTCCGACACCATCACCAACACCGGCTTGATCATCGCCGGCAACAACACCAACGGAACCAAGGGCGTCAGCCCGACAACACTCACCGGACGCCAGTGGGGCATAGCTCCCCGCATCGGCGCGGCCTGGCAGCCCGGTTTCCTGCACAACAAGCTCGTGGTTCGAGCCGGCGGCGGCATGTACTACGACCGCGGCGAACTGTTCAGCTACTTCTCGCCCGGCTACGCCATCGGCACCGTCACCGGCGGTCCCTTCGGCGTCAACCAGCAGCTGCCTTTCGTCAACGTCTCTTCATGCCCTGTCTCCACGCTCTACTTCTACGAGGGCTACATCCCCACTTGCGGCGGATCGGACACGCAAGGCAATCTCGAGAATCCCTACGGAACCGCGCTTCTGGCGCCGCCGAACAATCCCAAGGCATCGGACCTCAACAACTATCTTCCCAATGCCAACGCCGTCGTGAACGAGTTTGGCCAACCCATCTCGCTCGGCGTCTACGACCGCACCAACAAGCTGCCCTACACCTTTAACTACACGCTCGATATCCAGTGGCAGCCGCGCAATGACATTGCGATCGAAGCCGGCTATGTAGGGAACCGCGGACGCCACCAGGTGATCCCCGTTCCGTTCAACCAGCCCACCATCGCCTCCCCCACCAACCCCACCCTAGCCGGTGGTCCGTTCGAACAGAAATACACCTACGGCTACAACGTCGGCGGCGCAACGCTCGACGACGGCACACCGTACCTCGCCAACTACGAGGGCGGCAACGTCGACTTGCGCGTGCCGTATATGGGCTATGCGGCTGAATCCATCGCTTACCGCGCTGCCGGCGTCGATGCCTACGATGCGCTCCAGATCCACGTGGACAAGCGCATGAGTCACGGCCTGCAGGTCGGCGTCTCCTATACCTACTCGCACACACTGGACGAACAGAGCGGATTGGGCCTGTTCTACAACGGCAATAACCCCGTGAACCTGCGTGAGTCCTACGGCTCGGCCGACTTCGACCGTACCCACGTCCTCAATTTGAACTACGTCTTCCGCCTCCACGACTTCGCCCACCAGGGCTCCCTCGCCGCAGTCGCTGCGAATGGATGGTCGCTCATGGGCCTTGCTGTTCTGCAGTCCGGCCAACCCTACAGCGTCATCGACTTCTCCGGCGCCGTCGGCAGCATCTACTACTCCACCGCCGACGGTATTACCAACCCCATCGTCCCGCTGGCGCCCGGATGCACGCCGAGCAAGGCAAAGACTGGAGCTTCCGGTGCATGGTTCCCAGTCACCGGCAAGACGGCGCTCGATCCGGCCTGCTTCACGCTGCCGATCCTTCCGGCGGGTGGCCTCGGCGGCGCAATCCCCTCCTCCGATCCCTACGAAACAGGCTTCACAACCGGTCAGCGCAACATCTTCCGTCAGGATGCCCAGCACCGCGCCGACGCTTCTCTCGTGAAGGTCTTTAGCTTCAAAGAGAAATACAACATCAAGTACACGCTGGACGTCTATAACCTGACCAACACCACCAGCCTCGACGTTCCCGGCAACGAGGTATCGCAGAACCAGTACTACGATGCCTTCCCTGTCGCCGGAACCACGCCGATGCCGACCGGGTGCGCTGCCGACGGATCGCAAACCAACACCAGCTTCTACAACTGCCCGGGCGGCCTTGGCATCGTGACCCATACCATCGGCAGCCCGCGCCAGGTGCAGATGTCACTGCGGTTCGACTTCTAACGCCACCCTGGATCAACAAAGAAAGGGCGGCTCCTCCGGGAGCCGCCCTTTTTCTTGCCGAATTCTTCGAATCGATCGCGAAGAATTTCACCTCAATCGGCCATACTGGGTTCAGGTGGAGCAATCGGCGTCATGCGCTCAAAGACACATCGGAATCGCCAGCACGTCCAATCTGTCGGCCATCTCCCCGATCTGTATCCGCAAAAAATACCCCTACCCTCCGGGGTCCGATTCACCGTCCTTTCGCCTCCAGAGAGAAATGAGTCACCCCTCCCCCCCTTAGATTCTTTGCGATGAATTTCCTCCGCTGAGGATCTGCCTCAACCCGAGTTGAGTGTGTCGAGTGTGAATCACTGCGTTAGCATCACCGTCAGCTTCTCTTCCCTTGCTGCCGTGAAGGCCTCCCCCAGCGCCATCGACGAGGCAAAAGTCTTGCCCACCACATGGCGCGCTGGAAATTCGAAGCGCAACTCGGGCTCCGCAAAGGGCCACGGATCGAGATGAAAATGGCGCGGCCCAATCGGATCCACCTTGACCCGCGATGTCGATCCATCGTTCAGGGGAAGAGGGTGCAGCAGATCCGCCCCGGATGCGAAAGCCACGCAGGTCAGCAATGAGAGATTGTCACACGCCTGCAGCAGTCGAAAATGCTCCGTGATTGTCTGATCCGACTTGTTGTCCGGTGTAAGGCTCGCATCCGCTTCGATCGCCCGGCGCAGTTCCGCCTGGTACGCCCGCTGCCGATCGAGAAACGCATCCAGCAGAGCGAGCCCTTCAGGCGCGATCGTCGATCGATCGGCATGCTCCGTGAGCAGATTGTAGGTGTGCATCGAGATCAGCAATCCGGCGTATGGGTCTTTCTCGGCGATGATGCGGACCGCGCGGTCGCGCACCGCGAGGTAGTCCTCGATATCGATCTCCTCAAAGGCGGAGTACTTGCCAACCAGCTCAGTCGAAAACGCCGACGGCTTGCCCTGCCGCGTGATAGACGGATGTGCATCGCGCACCGCCCACCCGTCGTCGTGTCGCGCAATGCCGTGCAACACGCGCGTACGCGGTTCGGGCCTGCGGAATCTGTCGTTGCCCCATGCCGCGGCAAAAGCGCCTGCCAATTCCGCGTGATCGGGATGGCGAATGAGCCACCAGCCGGTTTCTGACTCCATGCGCAACATCGTTCTGCGCCCTCCTATTCCGAAACGTTCGGCAGGCTCGACTCGTGCCAGTTGTGCAGGAAAAGCCACTCAAGAAACATGACAACAAAGAAAAAACCGAACCCGAGTACCGTCGCCGCAAGGACCAACGCAAAAAGATAACTCGTCTCCATCTGGTTGCTCGCATACAGAATCGCGTAACCAAGACCGCCTTCGCCCACACGCGTTGAGCCAGCAAACAGTTCGCCTGTAATGCCTCCGATAACGCTGATTCCTGCTGAGATGCGGATGCCGGTGAAGACGTTGGGCGTAGCATGCGGCAGGCGCAGCTTGAACAAGATCTGCGTACGCGACGCCTTGTGCATCATGAACAGGTGAATCAGATTCTGATCGACACTGATCAGACCTTGGGTCGTATTGGCAATAATCGGCGCAAGACAGATGATGAACGTCACAACCGTGACCGAAAGAATTCCCGCGCCGACCCAGTTAATGATGAGCGGCGCAATCGCGACGATCGGCACAGTCTGCAGAAGAATCGTGTAGGGGTAGAGCGTGTGACGCAGCCAGTGCCACTGCGCGAAGACCATCGCCGTCGCAATGCCGAAGACGATGCTCGCGGCCAGTCCGCCAGCCGCTTCCATGGTCGTAATCCATAGCGAGTTAAGCAGCGATGGATATCGATCGAGCAGAGCTTGAGCTACGAGTCGTGGTCCGGGCAGAATGTACGGCTGCAGATGATTGAGCGAGACCAGCGCCTGCCAGATCCCAAGCAGGCACAAGAACACGACGACCGCATTAGCGATGAGCAACGCTTGCTTCTTCATGCCGCCGAAACTCCTCGCAGCAAGCGCGTCGTGTGCAAAACCATCTCTTCGAATTCAACAGACTCGCGTGTCTCTGCCGTGCGCGGCCACGGCAAGTTCACCTCGACCTGATGACCAACACGGCCTGGATGCGGCGCAAGGATAACCACGCGCGAAGAGAGAAAGACCGCTTCAGCGACGGAGTGCGTAACGAACAGCACAGTCCATTTCTGTTCATCGAAGAGACGCAGAAGCTCTTCATTGAGGCGATCACGGGTCATCTCGTCGAGAGCAGCAAAGGGCTCATCGAGCAGCAGAATGCGTGGTCGACTGACCAATGCCCTGGCAATCGAGACGCGCATCTTCATACCGCCCGAAAGCTCGCGCGGATAGCTCTGTGCCACGTGACTCAGGCCCACCAGCTGCAGCATCTGGGCAACTCGCTCCTCGCGAAGGCCACGCGCCGCATACTCCAGTTCAAGACCGAGACCGACATTACGCTCCACTGTCCGCCACGGAAGCAGCGTTGCATCCTGAAAAATGAAGCTCATCATCTCCCGGGCATTCGCAGGCGTCATGCCGTTCACACGCACTTCGCCGCTGCTGGCCGCACTCAGGCCGGAAACCAGCTTGAGCAGTGTCGATTTTCCGCAACCCGAAGGACCCAGAAACGTGACGAACTCGCCCCGCTGCACTTCAAGCGAGATGTCCTGCAATGCTACAGCTGCGCTCTTGAAACGCTTCGTAACTCCCTGCAGGCTGATTTCAGGAACTGCGCCGGATTCGTACTCTACCATCCAGCCGGTCCTTTCACGGGAAGATACAAAACCGAAGGATGCTCGGCTGTGTGCAGGATCTGCTGCGTCGAACGAGCCCAGTTCCAGTTGTCAGCGAGTTGCGGCGCCACATCGGTCGAGGGATTCCGATCGTAGAGCGGAAAGGCGGAGCTCGCAATCTCAAGGCGGACTGATTCGCCGGGCGCAAGCACAAAAGCAGTCGGCTCCAGCGTGAACTCCCAGGCATGAACCGTGTCGGCCGCGTAATTGCTCTCGCGAAAGAGCCACGAACTCCGCGCAATGCCTATACACAGGAACTCCGCGCGTCCACTTGTGGTCACGCGTACCAGCTTCGCAACGAGATCACCGTGCGCAGCGGACGTGGCCGCATACAACTTGACGCGCGGCTGGCCAAACACCTCAGTTGGCTGCTCGACAGGGTCGGAGGTATAGACCAGCAGATTGTTCCCCATCTCGAGCGCTGCCTGATCAAATGGGCCGCTCAGCGCCTGTGGTCCGCCAGGCGCCATCACCGGTACTTCAGGATCGTAGACAAAGACATCGCGCGGCTCGTCCGTGTCGGGTTCCGTGGCCGACAAACGGCCGTCGCCTTTGCGGGAGTTCGCGTTGCCCGCACTGTGCAGGTAGAACAGAATCGAGTCCTCGTTCCAATCGTGTGTGCCGCGCCAGTTATTGATACCGAGCCGGAAGTAACGGATACGTGCATCGAAGGAGAACTCGGGCAGGTCTTTCAGCCAACGATTGAACCAACGCAGCAGAATCTCATCGGTATTCAGGTTGGCAGCATCGCCAAGGTTGGTATCGCCCGCGCGATCTCCCCAGGGAATATGTACCCAAGGGCCAACAAATAGATACTGATGCTCACGCGCAAAGTCCGTGCCTGCGCCCTTGCGAAGGGCAAGATAGCCGGCGATCGATCCCTCCAGATAAGTGTCGTACCAGCCCGCGATGTGCAGGGCGGGAATCTGAATCCGATCAATTCGCGAGCTAATGTCCTGCTCTGTCCAGTACTCGCCAGGCTCGCGATGCGCAAACCAGTCGCGCACATAGCTTGGCAGAGCCGGATCGATGATCGCTGGATGCTCGGCATATGGAACCTGAGCAGCCTGCGCCCGAATGGTTGCCCAAGCCGCTGCAAGCTTTGCACTAGCCTCGCGCAGATTTCTGCGCCGCGCGTCTTCGCGCAGCATCTGAATGCCCCACCCAAGAGCCGAGCTCAATCGCAGTGCACCCTGGTGATAGAACCAGCCGTGATAGAGATCGGCGGCCGTCATGTGCGGCGCGATACATTGCAGCCCTTCCGGCTGCTCGGCGGCAGCAAGCAGTTGCGTTGCTCCCTGGTAGGAGAACCCATACATTCCGATGCGGCCATTGCAAGCCGTGTGCCCACGGAGCCATGCGATCGTTTCGGCACCGTCGCGACCCTCGTGGCGGAAGGGATAAAAATCGCCCTCCGATCCGCCGCGCCCGCGGACATCTTGGATCACGACATGGTAGCCCTGCCGCGCGAACCACACCGGATGTGCGTAGGCCACAGTTGACGCGATATCGCGTCCGTAAGGTTGCCGCATCAGTAGCGTCGGCCACGGGCCTTCGTCTGCTGGGTAGTAGTGGTCCGAGACGAGAGTAACGCCGTCGCTCAGACGGAAAGAAACGCCACGCTCCAGGCGCACACCGTTTCCGCAATCAAGAAGGGACATACGTCACGCCCCGTGCTTCGGCACGAAATTGTACATCGCAACGAGAATCTCCGCGATGCGCGCGGCGGCCTCATCGACCCAGCGCGCACCATTTTCGGCTGTCGCTGCCGAGGGATCGCCCAGCACGCCACTGGGCGCAATATCGCGCGTGAGCCACGCAAAGTTGGCCGATGAGCCTTCGGGCTTAAGCAACTCCGGCTGGTCGACACGCGCTATGTAATTGGCCGTGTAGGCATCGCGACGAACCAACTCCGGCGTCGCGTGTAAAAGATACGCTGTCTCGATCTCGCCGGCGTGAAACCCGTAAGTGCGCTCTTGAGGGCTAACACCTTCGAAAGTTGCCCCTGGCGAACCGAAGAGCGAAAACGTACGCAGGCCAAACTCCGCGCGCAGATCGCGTGCCAGCACGTCCACGAGAGAGGTATTGCCTCCGTGTGTGTTATAGAGCACAACCTTCTTGAATCCTCCGGCCGCGATGCTGGCGCCCAGATCGCGCACCACCGCCAGGAACGTCTGCGCACTTACGGACAGCGTTCCTGGATAGCCGAGGTGCTCGTTGCTTTTGCCGTAGCAGATGGGGGGAAGCGCGTAGATGGAGAGTTCCGCCGGAATGTGCTCGAGCGCCTTGCCCAGGAGCAGGTTATTGATCAGCGTGTCGGTCGCCAGCGGCAGATGATGCCCATGCTGCTCGATTGCCGCGGTGGGCAAGACAAGCAGGGTACTCTCGCGCGGCAGGGCGTCGACCTGTTTCCACGTGAGATAGGCGAAGTTGCGTGCATCGGGAATCCATGTTTTCACGGCGCAACCGCCTGCTTTTGAAAGCTGATCATCTTGCCCGGATTAAGAAGCCCGCGGGGGTCGTATTTCTGTTTGGCCATAAGTTGAATATTGTCTGGGCGGAATCGGCCGCCATCTTCGAGATAGTTTACGTGCGGGTTTGCAACAAAGACGCCGATCGACCGGCAGAAGCTAATCATATCGTTCAGGCGTTCCTCGGTGGTGAAACGAACAACCGGGATCGCACCGGGAATAACGATTCCATCCCCATTCTTCATGAACTCAATGTGAAACAGGACTTCGTTTCCGAAGCGTTCGCGGAGTTTCTGAAACTGAGCGCGGCACTCGGTTGGCGAAAAGCCACACTGCAAATAGGTATAGGAGGCATCGGCTTTCATCGCCCACAACGTCGTATGGTTCCACGTGTAATCGCTAAGCAGCGGCAGAGTGCGCGGCCCTTCATAGTTTCCGCTGAACGTAATCTCTCCTCTTGCCGCGCGGGCCGCCCCGCCAAGCGCATCTGCCTGGGCCTTGGCAATCATCAGCAGCGCCATCGATTTCCCCTCGCGCACAGCAGATTTGATGGGTGAAAGGAAAGAAGGGATGGGCCACTCAAAGACGGTCGCCAGGCGCTTGGTCCACTTCGGGTCGGTCGCAATCTCTTCGGTAAATGTAAATGCCTGGTCGTAGGTGTCGAAGGCGATGGTGCATTGAACCCACTCAACAGCGGGTGTCAATGCAAACCAGATGCGCGTGAGGACCCCGTTGGTTCCCCAAGCATGCAGGATCTCGTGCACCGTCGCACCTTCGTGCTTAACGATTCGCGGCTCTTCTTCCATGGTCACGACCTCGAACGCTCGGACGGTATCGAAGTCGCGCAGGCCGCCATGCGCCACCGACCCGATGCCGCCGGAGCCACCGGCAAGGAATCCGCCGACCGAGGCCTTCACCAGGGTTGAGGGGTACATGCGCAGTTCCCAACCCTGCCTGCGGGATTCGGCCTCGAGCGTGCCGAGGCGCAGTCCGGGTTGACACACGGCGACACCTTCCGGTGTGATCTCTTCCAGCTTGTCCATGAGTGCAAGATCGAGAACGATCCCGCCTTCGAGCGGGACGCACTGGCCATAGTTGCCGGTCCCGGCTCCACGTAGGGTCACCGGAATCGTGTTGCGTCCCGCGTAACGCAGGACCGCCAGGATTTCGTCGACCGTCGCCGGCTGCACGGCAACATCGGCGCTCTTGGCCGCGAGCTTGGGACGCAGCACCGGCGAGTACCAATAGAAGTCGTGCGACAGACGCTCGAGAACTGCGGGTGCAGTCAGCACGCGCGAAGGATCGACAATCTGCGACAGGCCTTCTACGAGCCGTTCATGCATGGAGGATGACCTCAAGGGAGCCCGGGGATAGTGAGCTACTTCCGTTTGCGGCTATACCAGCGGCGAACCGCACGGAGCCTGTTGGGATGAGTGAAGAGAGCATAACATTCATCGCGCAAAAACGGCCCCGCAACGACACAGCGGATATCACTGCGCGCCTCGACTTCAGTAGCTGGAATGTGGATCTGATCGAAATGGCGATTGGCGTCTTCGATTGTTGCACCGTAGACCACGCGATCCACGTGGGCCCAGAGTGCCGCACTCATGCACATCGGACATGGCTCACACGTGGTGTAAAGCGTATAGCCGGCGAGAGAAACATTCTTAAGCCGCTTGGTGGCGCGGCGGATTGCGCGCACTTCAGCATGCGAGCTGGGATCGAACTCGCCCATGACATTGTTGAGCGCGTGCAGGAGCGTCTTGCCGGTCCGGGTATGGACGATGGACGCGCCAAAGGGCCGCGGCATGTCGGTTTGCAGAGAGCGTGCCGTAAAGGCAATCAGCGCCTTCATGCGCTCTGTGTCTCGACTGCCTGTTTTGGAGTGCCGCCCAGAAGGAGCAGAAACTACGCCCATACTCGAAATTAGCACGCGAGAACAGACAAAAGGGATTCTCTTATGCGGTCTTTATACCGTTGGACGAGAAGCGGGTCTGTCTCGCCATAAAATCAATCTATGTTCTCCTTGCCGTGGACAATGCGCGGTCTCCGGCGCGCTCTCGCCGAGGGCAAAACGAGACCTTCTGCGCTTGCAGAAGAGGCACTCGCGCATGCAAACCAGAATGCGGGCGGCAATACCTATCTCTGGAGCAATCCCGCGTGGACGCGAGCGGAAGCCGTACGCGTGGAAGCGATGGGCAGCGGGGAAGATGGCCCATTCGGCGACGGGCGCTCCGCGCTCTGGGGACTTCCGGTGTCAATCAAAGACTGTTTCGACCTTGCCGAAAGCCCGACTACGTGCGGCGTCGAGTTCTACCGGAAGGTGCATGGGCTTACGACGCGCGACTCGTGGCTCGTGGAGCGACTGCGCGCCCTGGGAGCTGTCATCACCGGCAAAACCCATTTGCATCCGCTGGCTTATGGCATCACGGGCGAGAACCCCGAGTTCGGCGACTGCGTACAACCGGGTAATCCCGGTGCGCTCACGGGCGGGTCATCGTCGGGCGCTGCGGCCAGCGTGCTCGAGGGTTCGGCCGTTGCGGCGATCGGCACGGACACGGGCGGGTCGGTGCGAGCGCCGGCCGCGCTCTGCGGACTGGTTGGCTATCGGGCATCGCTGGGCCGTGGCAACTGGAGTGGCGCCGGGCATCTGGCGCAGTCGTTCGACACGATGGGCTGGCTGTTTCGCGATCTTGAAGATACGCCGTTGCTGGCAGACCCGTTCGCTCCTGAAACAGTGCAGCCGCGCGCGCCCTTCACGCGCTTTGCGGTGATCGACGAAAGCTTTCTGCACGATTGCGAACCGGCAATTGTCGCGGCGCTGCGCTCTGTGGCGAGCGAGTTGGAGACGCTGGGACTTAAGCGCAGTTCCTTCGATCCGGCTTGGTGGGCCGGAGCGTTCGAGATCTTTGCACCGATTCAGGCATGGGAGGCAGCGCGCATTCACGCGGGTCACCATGCGCAATTCCAGCCCGCGATTCGCGCGCGGCTGGAGTGGGGCGCAAGGATTACAGATGCAGAGCTTGCGGTGCTGCGCGAACGACATGCCGCATTCGATGCGCGTATGGACGCTCTCTTTGCCGAACACCAAATATTGCTGATGCCCGCAACCCCGGTGGCGCAACTCATCGCCGGCGCAGACAACAGCCAGGCGCGTGCACGGATTCTGCGCTACACCACGCCGTTCAGTCTTGCCGGCGTGCCGGTCGTAACGGTTCCGTGCAAACCGGGCGGAGTGCAGCTCGCTGCGCGGCGGGAATCCGATGAAGCTTTGCTGGAGCTTGCCGGACGAATGGGCTCCCAGCGAAAGGCAATGGGACGCGTACCGCAGACACAACAGGCTTGATCCGAACTCCTACTTCCTCAGAGGTTGCCGTGAAATTCTTTTCTTCTTCTCGCCACGCCGCCGGTCTCTCCGCGCTCGTGTTGCTCTTTCTCTTCGCCGGATGCCGAACGCAGTCATCTTCGACCGGCAACGGCCTTACGCCAGTCCGGCTGCAACTGGACTGGTATCCGCAGCCGGAACATGGCGGCTTCTTCACCGCTGCGCTGCAGGGCTACTACAAGGCCGAAGGCCTCGATGTGACCCTGGTGCCCGCGCCGCAGTACGGCAGCGTGGCACAGGCGGTCTCAACAGGCAAAGCCGACTTCGGCCTGGGATCGAGCGATCAGATTCTTGAATGGAATTCCAATGGACTGCCGCTGGTGGCCGTTGCAGCGACCATGCAGCATGATCCGCAGGCGATCATGGTGCACGATGCTTCGCCGGTACATGACTTCAAGGATCTCGACGGCCAGGCTGTCGCAGCGCTTCCGGGCGCCACGTGGCTCAAATATGTCGTCTCGCGCTACAAGCTGCATAACATCCGCGAAGTCCCTTCGACGCACTCCATCGCAACCTTTCTTTCCGATGCGAACTATGTCCAGCAGATCTTCATCACCAGCGAGCCGTTTCTCGCGAAGCAGGCGGGCGTGCCGGTGCGGACATTTCTGATCAGCTCGTCTGGTTACGATCCGTATCGCGTGCAGTTCACCACCCGCGATTTCGCTACGCAGCATCCTGACATCGTGGCCAAGTTCGTCCGTGCCAGCATCCATGGCTGGCAGGACTATCTGAAGAACCCAGCCCCGACCGACACCTACCTGCTGAAGCTCAATCCCGCGCTGAATTCCGCGCAGGAGGCTTACACGTCGCAGGCGCTTCGCGATGGCGGCTTCGTGACAGGCGGCGATCCAAGCGGCGCACAGATTGGACGGATGGTGGCTTCACGGTGGCAAGCAAGCTATGACCAGCTCAAGTCGCTGGGCATTCTGAAGGGTCCTGTGGATCTAACCAGCACGTACGCCCTGCAGTTCGCACCATAGGCTCTTCGATCCGATTCAACCCGGGATCTGTCGTATCGAGCGAAGGCGAAAGGACGGCGAATCGGACCCCGGGGGGGTGGGGGGTAAGAGGCAGTTTACAGTTCTTAGTTCATAGTTCTCAGTTCGCAGTGAATCCTGGCGCGCATTGGTAGAAAGATCATCCCTTTCATGATGCGCCAAAGAGGGGTAATTCTACGCAAACGAAGAAATGCCTCGCCTAGATCTGCGAGCAGTCGAGCGGGCTCAGGATCAGATTGGTGATGTTGGAGACAGTTGGCTCGTAGGCAAAGCGGGGATCGGCGGAGAGCTTCTTCCATTCGGGGTCGTTGCGGAACAGGTTCCACTTGGCGTCGAGTTCGGCGCTGTCGGTAAAGCTGACCATATAGGTGAGGTTGGGCATGCGCGAGCCGACCAGCGTGTCGCCGAAGAAGACCATGTGGAAGCCGGCCTTGGCGAAGATGTCGAACTCGCCGGAGTGAAACATCTTCACTTTCACCACGTGATCCTTGTAGCTCGGGCTCTCATAGGTGCGGAGCTGGAAGATGCGCTTCGCCTTGGTAGCCGAAGACGGCGGCGGAGTCAGTCTCGGCCAGCCTTCGAACGCTGCCAGCAGCGAGTACTCGACGCGCTGAAAGGCAGGCGATGCGGCGGGCGCGCCCCAGAAGGGATCGGCAGCCTTGAGAAACTCTTCGTCCTGGGCGAGATGCAGGTCGAGTTCGGCCAGCAACGTGCTGTCTCGGGCAGGAATCAGCACATCGTACGTCGGTGTCTCAGGCCCCACATCGACCTTGAAGGCGCCGATGCGATCGATGCCCACGCGGGTCAAGGCTGGAATCAGTGCGTCTGTCAGGTATGCCTCGGTCAGCTTCTGCTGTGGCCCCGTCTGGAGCGAGTAGCGGCGGATTTGATAGTACTCACGGGCGGCCGCGGTGACGCCCGCATGCGCGGGTGCACTGCCGGCGACAGCGACGGCGGAGGTGGCAAGAGACGCGGAGAGAAACTGACGGCGATCCATAGATCCGATTGATCCTCCTGGCGATTGAGGCTGGTGCAGTTCAGGACCACTGTACAAGACCGAGACGCGGGCTCACTCTTCGCCGATGTCTTCGTTCCAGATTTCGGGATGTTCGGCGATGAAGCCCGCGAGCAGCTCGCGGCAATCGCGATCGTCGAGGTCGATTACTTCGACACCGTTTTCGCGCAACCAATCCAGACCTCCACTGAAGGTGCGGCTTTCGCCCACGACCAGCGTGCCGATACGGAATTGCCGCACCAACCCACTGCAGTACCAGCACGGAGCCAGCGTGGTGACCATGACCAGGTTGCGGTAGCTGCGCTGGCGGCCTGCGCGGCGAAAGGCATCGGTCTCGCCGTGGATGCTGGGATCGCCCTGCTGCACGCGACGGTTGTGGCCGCGGCTGACCAGCTCGCCGGATTTTGTGAAGAGGGCGGCACCGATGGGAATGCCTCCCTCGATCCGCCCATGCCGCGCATCTTCGAATGCCACGGCCAGCATTTTGCGGTAAAGTTCGATGGATTCCTGATTGCCTGCGTTCAAGTTCGGTCTCGCCTCATGATGGTAGCAAGCTGGCGGAGTTAGCGGGGTTAGCGGAGCTGGCTCAAAACTGCACTGTTTTGGAGGCAGAATGGCACCCCCCCTCCCTATGCTTTTGGCTAAGTATTTCATTCTACGCGAGATAGATTATCAATACTTTGCGATAAGCCGTTCTAAATCAGTCACTTGGCCGTAAAGTCCTCTTGGGTATGGAGTTCATGAGGCAGAGAGTTAGCAAGTCAGCAAGCCAGCAAGTCGGCGAGTTAGCGAGTTAGCGAGTCAGCTACTTCCCTCCCCTGTTCTGGCTTCCATTGTGCGCCATGTGGGGGAAATACTTCGCAACGCGTACCCGAGTCGATTCAACTCCCTCAATGGAGCGGCTTCCTGGTGAGATGGCGCGTCAGCTAGCCAGCGAATCAGCGCCTTCGGAAACACGGGGGGCCGTTGCCTCAGGGGTAATTTCGGAGTTAGGGACTAACCAATCAGGGTGTGATCGAGCAAGTGTTTCGCCGATTCCGGCGCATCGTCGGTGCGCGCATCAGGCTCTTTGCACATGCTGGAGGCGATCTAACGAGTATGATGAGCGGCAATCATACCTCCGAGGCAATCCGACTGCCGAATGACGTGAGGTTGGAAATGATGAAGTTCTGGAGGAAGCAGGCCGAGCCCCAGGACCCGTGCCACGAGCAAGTGCTTGCGCGGCTGCCCGAGCCGTTCCGGACGCAACTGCTCTCGATGTATGCGGGGCAGCCGCAAAAGGGAGCCAAGGGCAAGATGTTCCCTATCGACTCAATTACGCGGGTCTGGCCGGGAGAGGGAATGTATCTCTATGATCTTTGCCGTAAAGTGAAGCCGAAGAAGACGCTCGAGATTGGGCTTGCCTACGGATTCTCGACGCTATATATCTTGGCGGCTCACCATGAAAATGGCGTTAATGGCTCGCATCTCGCTGTGGACCCATGCCAGGGGGCCAACTATCACGAGATTGGTTTGAACCAGCCTGAGAACGTTGGCATGGCGCAGGTTTTTCGGTTCCTCGAAAGAAGGTCATACCCTGTGCTGGGGGAGCTAATCGCGCGGGGCGAGTGCTTTGAGTTCATATTCATCGATGGCAGCCATCGGTTTGACGATGTACTTACCGACTTCACGCTGACGGCAGAGCTGTGCCCGATGGAAGGCTGTATTGTGCTCGACGATTTCTGGATGGCGTCAATTCAAAGGGCCGTAAGTTTTGTCCGCAAGAACCGCAAGGATTTCGAGGAGCTGACGACGAACACTCGGTACCTGACGGCGTTCAAGAGAATTGCCAAGGACGGGCGTCCATGGGATTTCCACGTCGAGTTCTAAGAGGAAGGATCTCGGGGTTTCTCAGGTCCTCGTTTCTTAAGACTTGTTTCTTAAGAATTGTTAAGCGCGGCCTACGGCGCAGCGCCGCGATGCTTCGCTATCTCCTTGAAAAATCGGCCCAAACAACGGGTGGGGCGGCTTGAACCTCGGCTGGTTTCGCCCTGCTTTGAGCGCGCTGAAACACCTTGACTTCGAGCGCGCTTGAAGATGTACGGTGAGGGTATGCAGATCTCGGGGTACACCATACGGAGCATGGCAGAGCGGTGCGGAATGACCGCGCACACGCTTCGCTACTATGAGCGCGTGGGGCTGATTCAGCCGGTGGGGCGCGCGCGCAACGGTCACCGCCGCTATTCCGATGCCGATGAGGCGTGGCTGCACTTTCTCCACTGTATGCGCGCGACGAGCATGCCGATTCGCGAGATGCAGCGCTATGCCGAGCTGCGCGAAAAGGGCGATGCCACGAGCCTCGAGCGCCGCAAGATCCTGGAGGATCACCAGGCTGCGATCGCGGCGCAGATTGTGGAGTTGCAGCAGGCGCACGCGCTGCTGACCCACAAGATCGCCAACTATAAAAAGATCGAAGAACGGATCCGCATCGACAGGCCGGCATTGGCAGAGCCGGAGATCGACTGCGCACTGGAACCCGTCGGCTGATTGCCAACGGCTTTGCCGCATCAACCGCCACACAGAGGATAGACGATGAAGACGCGCAGATTAGGCGCGAATGGGCCCACGGTCTCGGCCATCGGTCTGGGCTGCATGGGTATGAGCGACTTCTATGGGCCGCGCGACGACCAGGAGTCGCTGGCGACCATCGACCGTTGCCTGGAATTGGGCATCGACTTCCTCGATACCTCGGACATCTATGGACCGCACACCAACGAGGTCCTTGTCGGAAAAGCACTGAGGGGGCGGCGGAACCGCTTCTTCGTCGCGACGAAATTCGGGATCATCCGCGATCCGAGCGACCCGACGCGGCGCGGCGTGGATGGCAGCCCGGGTTATATCCGCAAGTCGGTCGAGGCCAGCCTGCAGCGCCTGGGCATTGAAACCATCGATCTCTACTATCAGCATCGCGTGGACCTCAACACGCCGATTGAAGAGACCGTTGGAGCGATGGCTCGCCTGATTGAAGAAGGCAAGGTGCGCTATCTGGGCCTCTCCGAGGCTGCTCCTGCAACGATCGAGCGTGCGCATCGGGTGCATCCA
>Ga0335071_10001364_pt1 | contig 26250 bp, 42 predicted proteins | sample Lox_Sample_15_FD_206724 | JGI IMG/M metagenome (GOLD analysis project Ga0335071, IMG submission 206724) | Soil microbial communities from Loxahatchee National Wildlife Refuge, Florida, United States - Lox_Sample_1.5 | ecosystem: Environmental > Terrestrial > Soil > Wetlands | place: USA...
CGAGACCGAAAGGGAGTGAGCTATTGACATTTCGATGGCCGGAGAGTTATCAGTCACCATCGAGTCCGTCTTCACCAGTCAGTGGCGATCGGTTTTATCCTGCTATTCTAGTACTCAGGGTGTTTGTATGGATGCACTCATTACTGGCAAATACGTCACCGCTGACGGACACACAGCCGACATTCAGTACCGACTCAGAGAGTTATGGTATGGATACGTCTGCGAGTTTCCTGCTCCCGGCCAGCGTTCTGTCCTGCAAAAGTGGAATCGGGACGGCATCCACCCGGAAGTTCCGGGTTGGAACCTAAAGCTGAAAGATTGAGCGGCCAATCAAACTACTGAGTGGCGGGTGCTGACTGCTCCGCTGCCTTTGCCGCCTTCTTCACGACGGTCTTCTTCGCCACCTTCTTTGCGGGTGCTTTCGCCGCTGATTTTGCCTTCGCTGCTTTAGCGGCTCTGGCCTTTTTCAAATTCGCAACGAGCCTTGCCTTTGCCGCCGCCGAGAGTTTCCGTTTCGGCTTTGGCTTCTCTTGGGTGGCGGTGGCAGGTGCCTCTCTCTTTGCCTTTGCCCATCGGAGTCGCTGTGCTTCTGCGATTCTGGCACGAGCGGCGGCGCTCATCTTGCGGCGCCTGCGCTTTGTGGGGTCCGGGATTGTGGGTTCGGCGGGGCCACCGGACAACATGGCACGGAGTTCCGCAATCTGTTGGTCGAGTCGGATCTTTTGCGACTCGAAGCCGTCGATGGCAGCAGTGATGATTTCGGGCGTGAGCTTGGGTGTTGGCATTTCTCCCTTACCTAAACAGCTACGGTAGCGCACTTCTTTGATCGGGCGTGATTCCGCTTCGGAAGTAAGATCACCAGGCGGGAACGGTTCATACGTCTGTTCCGATCCGGCCAGGAGCTATCCTTTCAATCGTCCAAACGCCGTGAACGGAGCACCGACAGCACCAGCGCAACTATTAGGGCAGCGAGAAGCACAAACCAGAGCGGAGGAATGCCGGTGAAAAACAGCAAGATGCTGGCGACACCGATCAAGACTCCTGCGATGGCACCACCGGGGTAACGAGGCCAATTGGACAGAGGCGAGACTTTGTTTCCGCCATGCATTTGCGGCGGGGGCGTGCCTTCACGCATACTGCTACTCGCAAATTAGGCTACCACAGGCAATCGCCATCGCCGCCTAAAATCCACGCTACGGCGGTTTCCAGCCTCTCTGAGCGATTTTCCAGCGCCGGGTGGACTCGATGTCACCAACACTCGCATGATCGTATATGGGCCAGATCGCCGGATGCGACTCCAGTGAAAGAATCCTTTTGGGGGAACACAACAGGCGAAGTTGGAGTAGGGGGTGCCAGATCGGAAATCTCGCCGGAAATCACCTTCAATAATTCTCTCCAGGCCGAATTCTCCCTCCCCGGCTGAGGGCGGTCGGGTGTATTACACCTTGCCAGATTGTAGCTTTTTCAGCGATTACTGTGTCGATGGCGGCGGTGGGGGTCACTGCCATGCCCGTCGCCACCTACGGCGGGGCCAGGCACAAAGTCACCGGCGGCGGATCTGCTTTGCGGTGCGATGAGGGGTCCGGCGAGTCCAGGCCAGCAAACACGCTTTCCATGATGCTCAGGACGACGACCGTTCCGTTGCCAGCCACCAGCACACGTCACACCATGCTGCCGCCGCACGGAGACGTATTCGAGGTAATGCTGCATTGCCAGAGAACCGTTGCGGATTGCGGTCATCCAGATTGTCTTTCCGTTCCTGACGCTGCTAACCGCAGCCAGCCTTCTTCGTCTTAAAAGGTGAATGGAAGAAAGCGATCAGATAACCGCCCTCCTTGCCGTAAGATCAACCGTTTTCTGAACCACGGCGGATGATTTTGCGTCCTATAGAGGGAAGCGAAGCGACGTAGGACGCCTAGACCGGCCAGCCGACACCCGAAGGTCCCCTGCTTTTAAGGATTGGCGTCGAGGAGTGTTCACACAGATGTTGAGCAATACGCAAAAACTGCGAATCCTGCGTGCCCGGACGGATCACGATCTTCTGGTAGTGGTCAGCCGTGAACTCGACCGGGGCCTTGCGCTCGTGGATTCGGCGACCTCTCGAAATTCACCCGTTTTCGCCCAAGCCGTGAAAGCGCATGGCACGGCGACGGCACTGCTACCGAGGATTACCGGCGTGAGCGACGACGACCGAAAGAGGATCGAATCGAAGGCGGCAGAGTTGTGGTCACGATTGGAGCGGGTGCCTCAGTATGCAAACATGCGGCCATTCCGGGCGTCGGTCGCATCGTAAGCTGCATCGCCCAATCGTATACAGCGGCGTACCAGAAAACTCGGTTCACTTCCCGATCAATTTGAACAGAAACCTGACAACGAGAACGCCCACGGCGCCGACCGATGTCAGAAGTCACGGCGGGCATGAGGCCAAGAAGCTCATCTGACGAGCATTCTACCGCCGCAATGCCCGCTATTGCCATCTTGCGGGCAACCCCTTTGCCGGGCACCGGGCGGATCGGCAATCCTAATCTGGAACCGATTGTGTTCCCCGGAGTCCAATCGGCTGGTCCGAGAGTGCTATCGTGACGTACAGGATGAGATGCAGTGCCACCGCTGCCCTTCTTCTCTTCACGGCAATTCCGGCAGCTTTCGCCCAACTGCCCGCCGACGTTCAGCACAAGTTTGACGAAGCGGAACACCGGATCGTGCGGCTCCCGCCCACGGCGTTCCCCGAGCTTCCCGCCGCCGTGGTCCGTGAGCTTCAGCGCCGGGGATGCACAATCCCGCAGACGGCGTATTCCAAGAAGCCGCACAACGTCATCAACGGTGAGTTCGCCAAACCCGGCCAGCGGGACCGGGCGGTCCTGTGTTCGGTGAAGGGTTTCTCCACCATTCTGGGGTTCTGGAACGGATCGGAGAAGAACCCGGCGGAGATCGCCACGCTGGAAGACCGGATTTTCCTTCAGGGAATCTCGCCTGACAAGATCGGGTATTCGAGAGAAATCACGACGGTCGGCAAGGAATTCATCATGCGCCATTACGATGCCTACGGCGGTACGAAGCCACCGCCGATTGAGCATCAAGGCATTGATGATGCCTTCGTGGAGAAGGGGTCATCAGTCTGGTACTTCTACCACGGGAAGTGCCTGAAGTTGACCGGGGCGGATTGATCGCTGGCCTTAACCCGGACAGAGAAGTTGCGGGGAATCTTCAGCGCTTGCCGGGAAGCACCCGAAACGTGATTGGTTCCGCTCGGAAATTCTTGCCCCACCATCGCACGGTGTAGACACCCGTTTTCGCAAAATACCTGTCACCAAGCATGTAGCTGAACGACAGGAAGTGTCCAGGCGGAAGCGCCTCAAATTCTGGGGTCCGTAGCCCGTTGTTGATGACGATGCGCCAGTCGTTCGGTTCGACGCCGTTGATGGACAGGTGGGAAGCTCCTATTCTCGGATTGACCGTCGAAGTTCCATCGTTGACCACGCCGAAGCTGATCTGTAGCTTCTGCACGCCACCTCCACCGAAGATCGGCTGCGGAACGGAAATCCCCGCCCACAGCCGGATCTGCTCCGCTTGTTGTGGGCCGTTGTTCCGGCCTTGGGCAACGACAACGCCGGGGAGCATGGAAATTATTGTGGCGGCGAAGACGAGCGAAGATCTTTCCATGCCGGATTGGACGCTGTTTTCGCCGGGATGGTTCCGGCAACACTCAACGATCACACGTTCGCCAGTGGCGTTGTCCTGCTTTCCAGCACCGACCGGGTATCAGACTGCCGAGTCTTCAAATCGTGCTACGATGCCGTTTGCGTTCGGTCTGCGAAGGGACCCGATGCTCACAGTACTCAAAGCCATCCATACGGCTATCTAGGTAATCATCACCACCGCCAATTTTGCGGCTTTCTACCTTGCTTTTGTGGGCAGGTTCAACTTGTGGTTCTTCATCGCCGTCGCTCTACTTGGTGGCGAGATCGTTGTCATACTTTTTAACCAGTGGCACTGTCCGTTGACCGACATCATGGCAAGGTATACTCCAGAACGGCAAGCGAATTTCGACATCTACCTTCCCGAATGGCTGGCAAGACATAACATCAGGATCTTCAGAGTGCATATCGTTCTGGAAATCATTGTGGTCGTCATCCGAAGAGTCGTCGGGCAAACGTAGCGGCCCAGAATGAGGCCCATTTTTACCTCGGTACGCCGGATTGATAGACGCCGCAAAGCGGCGCAGATACTCTGCGGCGGCTGGACGCAAATCGCAGCCCATCGAAACTCGCTGCCGCACCTAGATCAATCGTGAAATTAACTGAACGGCGTTGTAAGGCGAAGGCTTCTGTGCACCGGCAGTGTATTTCTGGAATTCCCGCCTTTCAGATGCGATACGATAGTCTCGCTATGGCAGACGAACTCACGCCCGCAGAAAAGGCGGCACGAACTCGCAAGCGTAAGGCGGCTGGCAGAAAAGCGGCGGTGACTCGAAAGCACCGAGCCGCAGGTAGAAAAGCAGCACAGACCCGTAAGCGCAGAGCGGCTGGTGAAAAGGCAGCACGGACCCGTAAGGGGAGAGCCGCAGCCCGAAAAGCCGCCGACACACGGAAGGCGAAGACTCAGATCCCGTGAGTTCGATCAACTGGCCTTGTCCGGTATCATCGACACCATATCCCGCAGAATCCAGACCCGGACGACGCCGACAACTGCAACGTGTTTCGTTACACCGTAGCTCCGCATCGTTGCGGCTGACCTTCCCAATGATCCAGCCGCAATAATCCCCTCCGGTGGACTCGAGAGGAATGATGGGGGAGTCGTTTTCGAGATCAGCCGTTTGGTTCGTCGGGCCTAAACGCAACTTCCGTCACGGGGATCAGAAATCGGTCTCGGGCCAATCTTCCCTTGAAATCTGCCGTAGTGTGTCTTCTGATGGTTGACATGTGCCGTAGAAGGCTTTCAGGAGTCCCACACCCTTGGCACCTTCCAGTGAGTCCGCACAGCCCATGCGTACGGTCTTTTTTCCTTCCAGGACTGTCGCCTGCCATTGCCCACGAAGGCACGTGCTCCATTGGCCGCCATCAACATTCGGGGTGACCTTGATTTCCAATATCTGCGGTGGATCTAAACCGTGTGGGTGTAACGCCCAACGAATTCGCCTAGGCAGTTCCTATCCGGCAGCTTCAGTCGTGGCCGGTGCAGGAGCCGGGGCGGTCTTCTTCGCTGCCACTTTCTTTACCGGCGCTCTCTTCGCCGCCACTTTCTTAGCTGTCGCTTTCTTCCGGGCCGGGGCGGCCTTGGCTGCTGCCGTCGATTTGGCGGCTTTGGCGGCTCGGGCCTTCTTGAGATTCGCCACGAGCTTCGCCTTTGCCGCCGCCGAGAGTTTCCGTTTCGGCTTTGCCCGTTCCGGCGTGGACCGTGCGGACTGGACCTTCGACGCCGCCCATCGTTTGCGTTGCGCTTCGGCTATCGCCTTCCGGCCAGCGGCGCTCATCTTGCGGCGCTTGCGTTTGGCTGGTTCCGGCGTGGCGGGTTCGGTCGTGCCACCGGGGAGCATGGCCCGGAGTTCGGCTATCTGTTGGTCTAGTCGGGCCGTCTGCGACTCGAAACCTTCAATGGCAGCGTTGATAATTTCGTTCGTGAGCTTGGGCGTGGGCATGTTAGCGTCTCTCAGTATTCACAGTAGCGCACCTAAGGCCAGAACGGTGAAGGTTGGTAGTCTAGGAAAATGCAAGATGATACGATTTCACCGGAAGTCGCCAAATGAAAAGCAGAACTTTATCAAATGTCCTTGTGGGAATCGCCGGGGTTGATTAAGGGTGCCGCTGAACTCTCCCGCCGTGGCGTCATTGCGTTACCGAGAATTTCGCAACACGGCGGGGTACGACATCAATCGTGCATGCCCGGAGACGAACGGCGGCTTTGTCGTGTCGATTTTCGCACCACGTTTCGAGGGAGTAAACTACGGTGTTCGGAGCCGTTCAAGGTCAAATGACAATCGAAGAAGCATCGCAACTCCTGTCCAACTGGATTCAGCAGAGACCTGCGGAAGTTGCCGCACAAAAGGCCGCAGTGGACCACTACGGCAAGCTGTTTCGTCCAGAAAACATCGCCAGCCTTACACAAGAGCAGTTCAAGGCTTTCCTGCTTTTCAAGAACAACAAGCACTGGGCCGGAATCCACAGGCAATCGAATATCTACGCCGAGATGGACCGCCTCAGGGCTGCACTCCTGGCGCTCTTAGATGAAAGTCAGCCCATCCAGAGCCGATTGGACAAGATCACCCACAAGAGTGACCCGCTATACATCAAGGGACTTGGCAGGGCTGTCCTGACACCGATCCTGATGTGCGTGTACCCTGAGAAGTACGCAGTCTACAACCGCATCAGCGACGAAGGATTGACCCGGCTTGGTCTGAACAAGACGAAGCCCAACGACAGCTTCGGAAATCGATACGCAGCCGTGAATGATGCGTGTCACCAGATCGCCAATCAGATCAACCAGTCGCTTTGCCTTGTAGACGTAATGTTCTCGCTAATGGTCCACGGGTCGGACTCTCCGCTCAACACTGGTCCTGAAGGCGAAGCGGCGATTGAGGCGGAATCTGCCAGGGTCATTACGCCTGCCGATGAGTTGTTCCTTTTTCCGCTCGAGAAATACCTGGAGGACTTCCTGGTTTCAAATTGGGAAAAGACGGTGCTCGGCAAAACGCTTGCGTTGCACGTCGAAGACGAAGAGAGTGCAACGCAATATCCCACTGACGTTGGTCCAATCGACATCCTTGCTCGTGACAAGGCCAACCACGATTGGGTCGTCATCGAATTGAAGAAGGGGAAAAGCTCTGATGCCGTCGTTGGGCAGCTACTTCGCTACATGGGGTGGGTGAAGAAGCATAAGGCGACGGGCAGCGAGAATGTCCGGGGCATCATCATCACCAGCGCACCTGACGACCGAATCAAGTATGCGATGCTGGTGAGCGGCGGGGTGTCATTCTACACGTACAAGGTCAGCTTCGATCTCGTCGAAGAGAAGCCAGCGTGATGGCACAGTCGCCCTCTCCTATTTGCCCGACCCGAATACTACCCCCATTCGAGCTATCTCAGCGGCTTTCTCTTGAGAACCCTTGCCGTCAACCGATGCCGCAAAGAAGGCGGTCATCAGAAGGACGTCACGAGTGGGCTTCGTAATGCCAGTGCCGTGATCCGCATCCATGCGCTCGACGATCTCCAGGATACGTGGCTTCTTCAAGTTTCCGAGATATGTATCCCTATTGCCCACGGCGGTGAGGCCACGATAGAAGCCGGGGCGCTCGATTTCCGATTCCGCAGTCCACTGGAATCCGGCCTTGTCGCCATTGCGTTTGGACTCGAATCTTCTGACGAGCATCTACACTCCCTGCCAGCCGTCCCGAGCTAACTGAACCGCTGGAACACTCTCATCCCTGCGCAACATCCACAGTGGTTCGGCTCATGGGGTTCGCTTATGGTGAAACTTCGGCTCAACGGCATCGACCGAATAGAGGTCGCAGCCGGTGCACTTGGCTGCGGCCAGATCAAAGATAGCTACGTTTAACCCACCTCCGAGCTTGCTCCCGTAGACTATCCCATCGTAACCTGCGCTTCGGAATGTCTCAGCAAGAACCTGCGTGGGGGCGTACCCGGCGAGATCATCATTGCGAGTGACCGGCTCTGAAAATGCCCAGTTGATATGCGCCCAAACAGCCTTCTCACGCTCGGCAGGTTTGGGTTCTTTGCCAGCAAGCACCGAGAAGATCGGTACGATCCATGTCCTCTCTGAAAAACAATCGACAACCGTCAAATCCCGAAGTAAAACAAACTTGGCTAGTGAGACGAACGACCCTATCCACGGGCGTGTCTCGGTCATTGCCGTCTTCTTTTCGGTGGAGCAATAGAGACAGGGAATTCCTTTGGGGTTGACCCTTCCCTCATGAGCACGATCCGCCAGCGGCACCATTCGTTTTGGTCGGAACGCTGTTTTTCCATCAACGGGACCAAGTTGCGCCCTCCACAACTCATCGCCCTTCATAAGCGTGGTTTTCCGTTTCTCGCTCGTTGCCACTACAGTCTGGAGGAATTCTCGATTCTTGGCATCGAGAATGTACCGGGACTCTCGCATGACGAAGTGTGAGAACTTCCGATACTGTTTCCACGACTTGAATACTGCCATTGCTTCTTACCCCTTCACCCTGCTCACAATCACCGCCGACCAATACACCACCGCCACCAGCGCACTCGGCCTTCAGACCGCTGGATTGGAGCGGCCCTTCTTTAATTGGAATGTGGTTGAGGTAGCGGCGGACGCTCCTGAGTCAATTGTCATCGTTCAACGGCGATCCGGGCACTTCCTTTTATGCTGGTCCTTTCGGCACCAGGAAAGCGAAGATCAGTAGGCCACAGGCCAGCACCAAATAGAAAATACGTGTATGGCTGACGAACTTATTCTCCGCTAAGAGCTTGAATACTCCCGCCCTCTCGTGCAGTTGAGATTCCAGTTGACCGCCAAGTCGTAAACAGTCACCCAAGGCCCTGCCATTTGCGTAGTCGAGAAAGAACGCAACAAAGGAGAACACGGAGCCGAGTAACAACGGAATGGGCAGAAAACGATACAAGTTCCGCTGGTAGAACCAACCATCAAGCGCAGTTAGCCCCGCTACCACCGCAAAGAGTTGAGTGAGAATTTTGTTTCGCCACTCCCAAAAGATCGCTGCGACCTTGGCGTTTTCCGTGTAGAGCAACGTCAGCCGTTGTATTTTTGTATCCTCGCTCATAGCGTCCACGCTCCCGATTCTGTTTCTCGGTTCTGACAGTGCAAATTAGTCCTTTTTCGAGTGTAGTCCAGTAATCCTTCAGCAGTTTCTAAACCGATACACCAAGGTCCGGGCGACGACCTCGATGGATCGGCCAGAACCCCACCAGCCGCCAGTTGCCCAGGTGGGGAGTTGATGAGCTTCGAGATGGTGGTCATGGCGTCGGGCATCGTCAGGAGACGATTGTACTATTTGAACCACCGCCCCACAATCGCCCCAGGGCGATTGCTGAAGGATGACCGACCTGCTGACCTGTGGTCTACATTCCGGCCTGGCGGGACCTGGGCTGTATCCCTCACCTGCCTGCACATAGACTGTAGACTTTTCCGGCTCGGTAGTCGTGATGAATGGAAGTGGTCCGTAGCTATTCGGCACCCGACCGCACTGCGCTGGTACGTCGGGGCCAGCGGCTCGAATACTTCACGGTCGCCTGGAACAGCCTCGAAGCGTCTGTCTCCATCGTCGCCGGGTTGATCGCCGGTTCCGTGTCACTCGTTGGCTTCGGCCTGGACAGCGTGATTGAAGTCGCATCCGGGGCGGCATTGCTCTTGCGGCTGCATGTGGACGCCAACGCTTCCCGCCGTGAACACATGGAGCGGCGAACCTTGAAAATCATCGGCTGCTGTTTCATCGCTCTGGCGCTGTACATTGTCTACGAATCCGGCTCAACCCTGATCCGCCACGAAGAACCTAAACGCAGCATACCCGGAGTCGTTATCGCCGTCGCCGCCGTAATCGTAATGCCGCTCCTCGCACGAGCAAAGCGCCGGGTTGCTGGCGGGATTGGGAGCGGGGCCATGCACGCTGATTCGAGGCAGGCGGATTTTTGCGCATGGCTCTCTGCAATTCTCTTGGGCGGGTTGCTCTTGAATGCCGCTTTCGGGTGGTGGTGGGCTGATCCTCTCGCCGGTCTGGGAATGGTTCCGATCATCGCCAAAGAAGGAATCGGTGGGCTGAAGGGCAAGGCGTGTTGTGACGGTTGCGGCTGATTCAAGCCTTGACAATTTCCGATATTGAATGGTGCCCGTTCCGTTATAAACTGGTTCGTCTCTACAGGGAATCGAGCTTGAAGCGAATCACCCTTTCAATTCAGGAGCGGCTGGTCAGAGATGTCATCCATTCCATGCTCCGGGGTCGTGACTTCCAGGTACACAAGATGTCGCTCCCTGCGTGCAGCCGAATGAAGCGGCTGATTGCAATCTCAAATGCTACTTGGGTCAGGACCGTCTCGACCTGATGGTCTTTGACGTTCTGGTAGACCGGGCCTGTACAGGCGTCGAAGCGGCGCAAAAGCGCTACAGCAATTTCCCGGCGTGAAGATCCTGCTCACGTCAGCGACAGCACCGCACGTATGGTCGGATTCCGCCCGTCTGTTGCTTGACACTCTTCCGAAATCCTCATGCGCCTTCTTGCCGAAGCCGTTCACGACTCAACAACTGCGTACCGCCGTCACTGCCATGCTTGATGGGGCAGAATGACTCGGCGTTCATCGCCAGAGAAGGCGTCCACGAGTTGAACGGGAAGCGTGTTGCAGCGGCTGCGGATGTGACCCGAACACTCACACCTCAAAGCCGCATTCAATTAAAATCACCCATGGAGATCCGAATGCGACTTCGATATTGGCTTCGTCCAACGATGCCTATCTTCGGCTTGGTTGCGCTCGTAGCTGCGACGAGCATTGCCTTCGGCTGGCCGCAACAAAGCCCACCGATTCCCTTCAAGGCCCAGGACGAAGATCGAGAGAAGTATCAGAGGCCATCCGACGTTCTGAAGGCCCTGGAACTCTCGGCTGGAGATTGGGTTGCCGATGTCGGTGCGGGAAACGGTTACTACGTCCAGCACATGGCCGACCTCGTAGGACCGACTGGAAAAGTTTATGCGGAAGACATTCAAGATGACGCCATCAAGTTCCTACAGCTTAGAGTGAAAATGTTCGATTTGCGGAACGTGGCAATCGTCAAGGGAACTGATGACGATCCGAAGCTCCCAGGAAACTCACTCACCGCTGTCCTGGTTATGAATACTTACCACCACTTCATCCATCACGAATCGATGCTAGGACAGATTCTCCGGTCGTTGAAGCCCGGTGGACGATTCGTAATAGGGGACTACAGTTTTCCAGAGCATCGAGACCAATCGAGAGCGGACCAATTAAAGATCCACGAAATCGATCCTGAGATCGTTCAAACGGAACTGGAACGGGCTGGATTCCATGTTCTAATGCGTGAGAATCCGTTCCTGAAACGAATGCCTGAAGTTACGACTGGCGACAGGATTGCGGCGGCTGACATGTGGCTGATGGTGGCAGTCAAACCGAGGTGAACGAAAGTAGTGGAGCAGCAAGAAGTCATCGATTTCTACAACATGATGGGTCGCTGTGGCATTCCAGTCTGGATAGATGGCGGGTGGGGTGTCGATGCTCTTCTTGGCAGGCAGACCGGACCTCACAAAGATCTTGACATTGCGATCCAACAGCAACACGTCCAGAAACTTCGAGACCTACTGGAAGAGCAAGGGTACAAAGAGGTAAAGCTGGAAGATGCTCAACCGCATAATTTCGTCCTCGGTGATGACAGGGGCCGTGAGATCGATGTTCATGTCGTTGTTCTGGACGACAACGGCAACGGCATCTATGGACCACCCCAAAACGGCGAGATGTATCCAGCCGCAGCGCTAACCGGCGTCGGCCAAATTGGTGGTTGTCCAGTTCGGTGCATCTCGCCGGAATGGGCAATGAACTTTCACAGCGGCTACGACCTTAAAGAGAAGGACTACCACGATGTGGCCGCTCTGTGTGAGGAGTTCGGCTTCGATCTGCCACAACAATTCTTGAAGTGGGTGAAGTGAAGCCGAGTGGACCGAGACCGAAAGCCGTCATCATCATTGCGACCTTCCTGTTCGTCGCCACCGGCATCGCCTTCATTGTTGGCGCATCATTGCTGCTGCCCAACCCGCTGATTGACCGGCTCTGGGAATTGAACAAACCAGCAGAAGCGGCGTTCCGTGCATTGGGCCGTGTTTCGGGCGTTCCGCTGCTGTTCCTGGGCGTAGGCACCTTCGCCGCTGGCCGGGGTCTTCTTGAAGGCAAGAAATGGGCGTGGTGGTTCGCCGTGGTGGTTTTCGTTATCAACGGGATGGGAGACATCGTGAGCTTCATCGTGACTGGAGATTGGATTCGGAGTGCATCTGGCGTGGCGGTTTCAGCCGCATTCCTGCTCGTGCTCGGTAGGAAACCGGTTCGGCGCTTCGTGCGAGAGTAGCGCCAGTCCTGGGTACCGCAAAATGTACGGATCAAAACTTCCAGCCTGAAGATGTCGCTTCCTATGCAGTACAAGCGTAAGCTATTGTCATGACCAGAAGAGCTTTCACAATCCCGGAGATCGTCTTGATCGCCGGTACCCGTGTGGCCCTTGGCGTTGGCATCGGCCTACTGTTATCAGATAAGCTCCGGGGAGAAGAGCGGAGGTGCGCCGGTTGGGTACTGATTGGGATTGGTGTCGCCACAACAGTTCCGATACTCATGAACATGCTTGGAAAGCCAGCCCTTCCCCAACAACCGTTAGCTTCTGGATCTTGACTATGGCGACGGCTGCTCCCCTTCGCAATCGGCTGGCGAGAACCGTCATCACCTTGAGAACGATAGGAGAGTATGCCCTCGCAGATACATGGAAGCAAAAAGCCGATCATAAAGAATCTCGCCTGAAGATCGTGGCCGGATTTGTATAGACTGCTACGCTGGTGGATATGAAAGTCGTCGCCATCTCTAAAGACTTGCCAGGTGCCGATGAGGAACAGTTCACGGAAGACATTTTGCGGGCCGAAGCTGGCAAAGCCTGGGAGCTTTACCAATCGGGCATCCTGCGGGAGTTCTACTTCACCGCCGACACACACGAAGCGGTGTTGATTCTGGAATGTGGCGGCGCTGGCGAAGCCCGGTCGCATTTGGCCGGTCTGCCGCTTGTGCAGGCCGGTTTGATCGACTTTGAGGTGAAAGCGCTGGTGCCCTACCCAGGTTTTGCACGGCTCTTCGCCCCTGGCACCTGACAAATGTCTGGTGCCGCTGCCAGCCATCGCCCCGACCTCTTCAAACGGGCGCTGGTTGTATGGCTTGTCCCATCATCGTAGAACTCGTCCACGGAACCATTCGAGCCGTGCTTCGGTGCCCGTGCTTGGCGAATTCCGGGCACGGCAGATCGGCGTTTTCAGTGGATCGGTGTTGATTCTCATGATGGCATTCTTGTTCATGCGATGGCTTGATGCACCGAATACGAAGTCGCTCTTTCAGGTCGGTGCTCTGGCTGTTCCTGACACTCGCCTTTGAATTCAGTTTCGGCCACTACATCGTCGGAAGGTCCTGGGCGGATTTGGCGTCCGACTACGATCTTCGACACGGCGGGCTGCTGGCAGTCGGAATGGCAGCGCTGATGCTGTCGCCCGTCATTGTGGCAAGGTTACGGAGCCGGTAATCGCCCTTCAGCGAATCCAGCGGCGCATCACTTTTTCAACGGTTCCTCACGTTTTGCCGTTCATTTCGCCAGAGAGCCACCTATGGCGCTACGAATAATCCGGCTCCTACTGCGTTGATCGCCACCAGCTTATAGCTTACTGCGGCTTAAATTTATCAACAAAGACGAGGCCGACAGGACCACCACCCGGAAAGGCTACAATGTTCCAAAGTTCCTGGCCTGTCCTTCATCCACTTATGACACCAACTTCCGGTACCGGAGTCGTAGGAGAGCCTGTCGAGGTGTCGGCAATCATCACGGTGACCGCACATTCACGGCTCACGGTATAGGAAGCTGTGAACGTGTCAGAAACAGAAAGGCCGTCTACATTTTCCCTCCCTGAACCAGAAATATGGCCCAATCCATCAGCGGCGAGTATGGCGACATGAGCCATCGGAAAAGGTGGCGCAGGTAAACCGGCAATGGGAGCGAAAACATCCGTCCCATTACCCGCTACTGTATAGGTGCCCTTCAAAGTCGACGGCGAACATTGTGCTTGCGTCTTCTTTTGTGTTCCAAAGTCAACCATGTCAGGGTCCGTGTAGACGTAGTGAAGTTCCTGTGCCATCCCATCTCCGCTGATGGTGCCTGTTAGATGGTGAGCAGGGAACGGTGAGGGCGTGAACTGAACCGTGAATGTGCAGTCAGAGGCCACTAGATCCGCATCTTTTCTATCCGAGCCTCTCAAACACTGTTTACAGCGTTGGTTCTGAGAATATCAAGCACGATACGGAGCTTGCAACAGTCGAATTAGAAGCACCGACAAGCGAAGCAGGTCCTGGGCTGACAAGATCCGACACCCGCCGTGAGAATTCCGGCATACTCGAACGTTGAGCCGCCGCCTTCTTCTACGACCCGCTCTGCGTGACGGCGGCGGCACCCGTATACCCGATATCCTCACGGGCGTGGGCAGCAAACTCAAGAATTGCGGGATTGATCCTGATTGCCAATTCCCGTTCCACAATGTCCATGTCTCTATCAGTCATACCACTGTCATCTTTGCTCACGATTGCCATAAAGGTTGAAATGACTTCGGATATCCGCCACAAGCTCTTCGACGCAGCATCGGAAAGAAAAAGGGGAGCGGCAAATGAGACCCTGCCAAGCTGATCCAAGTCCCTTCGCATTTCATCCAACGCTGTACGTAGGACTGCGGCGTCTGCCACCTCTTGTCGCACTTCCGCTCGTTTTAGCTGTGCAATCGTAGCTAGTCTATCTGCCAGCTTGTGAACTGCGGCATACGCATCAACGTACATTTCCTTCTTCATATCCCAACGTCGCTGACGATCCCAAACCCGGTCACTGATCTCGGCCTTCACTCGCTCGGTTTCTCGGACCTGATCTACGAGTTTTTGGATATCCTCGTGAGTAGCCAGATTTTTTGCCTTCTGCGCCAGATACTCACCAAAATATGAGCGAATCCACAACCCAAACAAAGTCGCTACGACCGCAGATCCGGCAACCGCACTGAGAAACGTTTCCATCACTCCCTCATTTCGAGAACCTTCCAATTATCACAACACTCCAATACGTTATCGCCACGAACGCACCCGACACAAGGCCGATGCTCTGCAATGGGTGTTTCTCGATGTCGCAGTGTTTGTTGAACCATTCAAAACCGATGTCGAAGCGACGGGCGGCTTTGAGCAAGAAGCCTGAACCGGCGTAGAGCCAGAGCCAGATGGAGGTAAGCATTGTAGGAGGAATGACCGCCACACTTATGCGTAACCATGCTGACCCCTTGAACATGAATAGGGCCTCGCCGAGCCATCCGCTTATAGATATCGGAGCATCGGACATAAGGTCGGCAGCAGTCACGGGCCAAACAGTCGAGGTTGCTAGGGTAAATACCAAATCAAGTAACATTAGGCCGAGCCAGTGAAAAGGCCCGCATCGCCTCATCAGCCCCAGAATGATGCGGGTCTCAAAGAGTGCGATGTAACCCGGCAGGACAATCAACATCACAACAACGAAGACCACGAATCTCACAGACTCCAAGTGTCCAAACGCAAGATCATAAGGCAAACTTTTACTTATAAAAACTGGAGACAGCATGAGGCCAACGCCTAATGAGATCAAGGATGATCGCCAAAAGCACCGCCACGATAGATGCTTCGGTCCAAAAACACGATGAAAGACCTTGGTAAAAGTGTTAGGCCAGTTTTCAAATGTCGGCGTCAGCTTCTTGCGGTCCAACAACCAAACCGCAATTCCAGCTTCGTATTGTCGGTGAGAACGGCTTCAATACGCTCAAAGAACTTCCAGACAACCCCGGCCAGGACACCACCAGCCGCCAACTGGCCCGGTGGGGAGTTGATGAGTTTCTGAATGGTGTCGAGAACGTCAGCCATCGGCGTAGGAATGATTGTACATCAGCCTTGAATCAGGAGACTCACGATCACCGCTATCCAATCGGCCACCGCCACCTGCGTTACATCACTGTCAGCGCCGCCTTGCCGTGTTCCAATGCAGCCGCCCGGTTCCGGCTCTGCATGGCGGTGAGCATCGCCCTAACATGGGGGATCGCCCAGTTCAACTTGGGAGCGTTAGGGTCCCGCTGCGGGCCTTGCGCCATGCCTCTCCCACGGCCCCGGTGATAACCAGGACGTGCCATCCGTTCCATGTCCTCACGTGCAGCTTCGCCGGTTCCAATCTGGACCTCCCATCCGGCTTCATCGCTGCCTTCAGGCCATTCCACGATGGCCTTGAGCGTGTTCTTGGAATCCTCGTACATGATTGAAATTGAACGCCTTCGGTCGGGCGGTGCCTATCACTCCGGGATCTTCTTTCGCTTGGTCGGCTTCTGGACCCGTGTGGTCAGCATTCGTGAAATCCGGTTGGGTTTTCTTGGGGCCGCTTCCTGCTACACTTCCATCCGGGAGCCATGCCGATGCCCGACCCTAAATACAAAGTGGTCGAACTGAAAGACCTCAAAGTCGAAGAGGGAGCGCACGAACTATTCGATTCGCCGGAAATGCAGCCATACCGCCAATTTCTGATGGCGGTCATGACAGGTGCCGACCCGACGCCGGAACTTGAAGCCCTTCGCCGTTTGCCGCTCGAAAAACGCTATGTCTGGAGAGTGGCAAGCGCCCTGAAGTGGGGATTTGTAGATTGCGATAACCTTAACGCCGAAGCCGACAAGCGGACATTGACGCCGGGAGACTTCGCCAAGGTGATGGAACTTCTGAAGTTCCGGCCCATGCAACTCGCCCTTATTCTGAAGACCCTGGTCGGCGCTGAAGAAATGCAACGGATGATGGTCCAGGCGAGAGAGCAGGGGCGACTGCTCCTAACACCCCTGCGGGGCTGATGCGGAGGAGAAAATGGGCAAGCCAACGAAAGAGGACGGCGCTGGCTCGATCAGGGACAATGAAGCGTCCCTGAGTAAAGGAGCCGCCGCCGCAATCGCTGTCGCACTCCTCGTGATGGTGGGTGTCTGGATTTATGGACAATACCTGCCTGATGACGTAGCAATCCAGAGATTCAGCGCTTCTGCTACTGCTATTGCTGCGATTGGTGGCCTTTGTGCCTTTGTTGCCCTGGTTGTATACACAGTCGAAACCTCCAAGCTGCGCCAAGTAGCACAGCGGCAAGTGACGGTCGCACAGCAACAGGTCAAGGAAGCCCAAATCCAAAACGAGACGGCCATCCGACCAATTTTGGGTTTTGACGTGGCCGAACGAAAGTTGGTTCAGTGGATCAATGTGGAGACCTCGGAGGAGGTTTCCGAAAAGGTCAGCGATGCGTTCGTGATGCGTAACCTTGGTCTAGGACCAGCATTCAACATACGGATCAGATGCGATTGCGACGATGTGGAACTCGACATCGGGACGACGATCTTGGGTCAAGGTCAGGCTGTTCCGGTGGGTGTGGTTGTCTTTTCGGAAACCCCTGACCAAAGGACGTTGGCATCAGTTTCCAGAATGCTGCCGATCTTTCAAAGCGGCAAACTGGCGGAACGTATCGAGCTAACGATGACGTGCGACTCTACAAACAGCTCCCGTCACCAGAGTCGTTTTGCCCTGGTGTACAACCCCGAAACGGATGGCGTGTGGGTTGAATTCCTGGCAGCGGAATAGGCTGGCGTCTCCGGTAACGGCGAGGTGGGGCTACTGAGCCGCCGTTTCCGTCACCGACTGTGCCACTGCCGGGGTCGTCTTCTTCGCCGCCGCTTTTTTGACCGGCGCTCTTCTTGCCGCCTTTGCCTGTGCCGTTTGGACCGCCGCTTTCTTCGCAGTGGTTTTCTTCCGTGTCGGTGCCGTTTTCTTGGCTGCTGCTTTCGCCTTTGCAGCTTTGGCTGCTCGTGCCTTCCTGAGATTCGCCACGAGCTTGGCCTTTGCCGCCGCCGAAAGTTTGCGCTTAGGCTTCGCTGGTTCCGGTGTGGCGGCTTCCGATTCGCCACGGACCTTGGCCCATCGGCGCTGTTGAGCTTCCTTCATACGTCTCCGGGCGGCGGGTGAGAATCTGCGGCGCTTCCGTCCTGGCGCTTCGGGCGTGACAGCGGCTTCGGTTGTGCCGCCTGGGAGCGTTGCCCGGAGTTCGGCTATCTGGTCGTCAATTCGCCGCTTTTGGGACTCGAAGCCTTCAATTGCGGCGGTGATGATCTCGGCACTGAGTTTAAGTGTGTGCATGTCGGCCTTTCGTAATCATCCACGGTAGCGCACTCCAAGGTGTTGCGAGTAGTGGGGATCGACGGCGGTCACTATGTTAAACTCCGCAATGGAAATCCACGAGAGGCCATGTCTTCAATCCCACCATCGCTTCGCAAAGAGTTTGAGAGCATCCAAAGTGGCGAAGCCAATAACAGGAAGCAGAACATCGGGCGCTTGAGCGATGGCGACCTCACGAACTGCGAGATCCTTTTGCTCATGTACAACACTCTCCTTGATTCGTTGCGAGATGCGAAAGGCAATGACCTGGGTGAAACCGCCTTCACTTTTTTCCTTTGGCTCGTGAGCTACTGCCAGCGGGGATTGGTTGTGGGTCTAGACCGGCTGCTGAAGGGCTATTTCAACGATTCCTACCATTCCCTGCGCATTTCTGTAGAGTGTGCCTGTCACGCCTACAAGGGAGCTTGCGATCCTGATCTCATTCCTGTTTGGCTCGATTCGATTGAGGGTGATGAGGCATATCGGGCTGCACAAAAGCTCTTTGCCAAACGGTTTTCGGGAAAAGAAGATTTATTGGCTGGCCTGAAGGCTGTTTGGGAAGATGCTTCTACGTATTCTCACGCCAGCCCGTTCTCCGTGGGTTGCTTTGCCGAGTATGACGGGGATGGCATTCAGGTCCGATACTTCGATAAACCATTCACGGGCGACTTCGACTCAGTGTTCGACACAATTACCTCTGGTCACACATTCATCCTCTCGGTTCTCTATCAAGTTTTTTCGGACTTCCTGAGCGAAATGCGACGAATGATTTTCCTCGCTGGCCTAGTGAAATTGGGGCCTCGATCATCCGGCAATCCCCCATCGGATCTCGAACAGTTGCGGAACCGGGTCATCACCACGATGGTTCAGTAGGGTTATAGTCCAGGCCAATCGGTGTGGGGAAACGGGCTGGGTAAAATTGCGGCAACACGCTTCCAATCAGGGAGGAACATGCGAAGCGAACTCTACGCCGACAGTCGTGACGAATGGAAATGGTCTGTGACCGGCACCGAAGACCAGGATGTCTGCTGGTGCCGAAGACGGATTCATTACGCAAGGCGACGGAAGCCGATGCCCTGGACCCGTAGCGATCTTGGAACGAACACCTGACGGCGGCAACTACTACGGACACGTATGGGGAAATTACCATCCAGAAATAGCTCACGTCCTCACTGCTTGTGCCAGAACTTTGAAGAACTCACCTGCGGCAACGCACTCTTGCAAACCCACTACGATCATGAGCACAAGCGCCCAGAGATTCCGCTTTCTTGACTGCCACAGCCAAATCAGAGGTACGACAAGAAGAACTGAAGCGAGAAACAAGCAGAAAATGCGGAACGTCAAAGAAGCATCGTATCGGGCACTCAGCAGACCCACCGCCAAGAGAACCGTAGCACTCACGTAAGCGCTCGCCTGCTTCACTGTTCCCACAGAAAGCAGAGTGGCACGTCCGTTTTCCAGTGTCAACCGTCGTGTAATTGGAATGCGACGGCTACCGAAAGGCGTCACCGTGGAGCGCAGCAAAGTGATGCGAATGCCGATCATCAGGTTCGTGGTCGATGAATTCGTGGGAAGGTGGGTTATTGAGTGCGCCGCTTGATCGAAGGTAGGCTGGCCGTTATGAAGTTCATTCAATTCGGATTCCCCAATGCGCTCGGCGGCACCGGCAGCGACGACAAGTGCCCCGCAGCCGCCCGATGCTCCTGCCATCGACGCCACGTCTTCCAGGTTGGTGACGTTTCTCTCAACCGGGCGTAGTCGTCTTCATGGAGTTCTTTGGGCCAGGCGATCACATCTGGTGCGCTCGTTTCCTAATTCGAGAGGGGTTCCTTTGCCGTACGGAGAAGGTGGTTGGCCGACCGAAGCGAGTCTTCCGTCGTGATGAGGTCGTGCGGCTCCGGGATGGCGAAGGTCTGTCCTGGTGTGCAATCGGGAAGAAACTCGGCATTCCGGCGATGACGGCACGTTTCCCATATGGATTTCGACCCTATCCCGTCGTCATCGCCATCGGCCCGAAGCTTACCGACCGGCACGACGGAGCGAGTTGCGAATTGACCTCCGTTGAGGCCGCAGGTTCCCACGCCAGGAAATGGCACCAGCGACAGCGCCACGCATTTCGTACCTGATGGTGTGATAGGCTCTTCTCTGAGGGTGAACGAAATGGATAGGCTCCAACCACGACTCTTCTCTCAGAAGGCGCTGGACATGTTGGCCCGATTTGACGTTACCGCTGAAACGTTGAACTTCGTATCGAAAGGCGGGCCGCTGGATGAGGAAATTCGTTCCTTTCTTCGTTCCGCCGCTGGCAGGTTGAAGCGGGATTGCGACATCCCTGACTGGAAGCACGATTTTCCAGAAGCCGAAGGCGAAGGAGAGAACGGTCCAACCGTCGAGGTCCGGTTATTTCCGGCAACTTGGGAACTGCCGCAAGTTGGTCCTGTCGCTTTCGCCGTCTATTGGGCGAATCCATTCCACGAGGATGCGGAAGACTTATGTGTTTATGTGCGTGTGCCCTGGAACTGGACTAACGCCCCAAGTCTCACGAGCTTGCTTTTCACCCATATCCCGGACGGGTTCACGAACGTCGATGACGATGGCACGGGCAGTTATGCTCTCTGGCGCTATGTCCGTTTTCAGGACTTTGTTGCCGGGTCCAACTTCGATGTTGATGCTTTTTATTCCGAAGTTCTGCGCTCTTTCCGCAGCCTACTCTCTCTTCGCCCGTTGATCGATGATTTCTTCAAGCACTGCCAGGATGTTGGAGAAATGCGACCCGCACGGCGGCAACTTGGAATTGCGTCCGTCGTTGATGTCGAGACTGCGGGAATGGCTCCGAATCAGGACATCATCGAACTGGCGGTGGTCAACGCTGCCTATGACAGAGCAACCGGCGACATCTTCGGCATTGTCGAACAATACGAAGGGCTGCGAGAGCCGAAGATTCGCATTTCCAAAGCCGATCAACGCTTGAACGGCTTGGGGATTGAGCAGGTGCGTGGTCAACACCTGGAGGAAGGCCGAATCAAGACCTTGCTGAAGCGTGCGGACTTCGTGGTGGCACATAATGCATTCTCCTGCGACAAGCCCCTGATTAGTGGCCTCTTCAAATGGGCAGCGGACCTGAATTGGCGTGATTCGCTAAACGACGTAAATTGGGAAACGGACGAGAGAAACCTTCCCTTCCTCTTGAAACATCACGGCGTGGATTGCGAAATTTCACATCGGGCTGGACCCGACGCCCGTGCCCTTCTGGAACTGCTGTCTTATGGTAAGAGCGGCAAAACCTACTTCTCGCAATTGTTGTCGCTGAAGGCCGATGCAGCGGAAGCGTGAAGGCCGAGGCTGGTAGGCCGCTGCATATATCGGCTTCCTGGCTGACGGCCTTAAACGGACGTTATGATCCACAGCGAATTGTGGACACGTCCTCCCCATGATTTTCGATTCCGGCTTGCCCAGGCGGTTAACAGCAGTGGTGATGGCGTTGATTCGAGCACAGACCGTAACAGTTGCATTCGCTAGGCTGGCCGTATGCAGGAAACACTTGGAACACCCGTTGAGGCAAACCGCCTCGAAGAAACGTTTCGGGCAATAGTGGACAAGGCCGGGGCGAAAATCGTCTTCGGAGAGCCGGTCAAAGTCGAGGGCAAAACGATCCTCCCTGTTGCCAAAGTCCGGTACGGATTCGGCAGCGGGTCGGGCCGGATGAAAAGCGGCGAACACCAAGACGGCGGCGGTGGTGCTGGACTCATAGCAAAACCGGTCGGCGTGGTTGAAATCAGCGGATCGCAAACCCGGTTCATTCCGATTGCGTCAAATTGGAGCCTGATCGCTGCCGTTGCGCTTGGAGTGGGCTTCGGATTCTTGGCCGTTCCAAAGAGGGTTGACGTTCGAGTCGAGAAGAGGAGGGATTGAAGTGTCTTTCGGCCAATCTACCCCACCACGGCCCTACCGAACGAATTTGAGGCGATTCTGCGCTCGGAGCGGGGTATTCTGAACCGCCTGTGCCGCCCGTGTCGCCCAAGCAAGCCCGACTCAAAGGACGGCGAATTCCGACTGTTACAGCAGCCGGGCGCACAACCGGTACGAAAGAAACAGAGAATCAGCGCAGCCGGGAGAGCACGCATCGCCGCCGCACAGCGGAAGATGGGCGGCACGGAAGTCCGAGACGACGAAACCGAAGGAGCGGGCGCTCAGTGCAGAGGCGAAGAAGCGGCTGGCAGCAAATCTGGCGAAGGCAAGAGCGGCGAAGAGGGCGGCGGCATAGCGAGAATCAATTCCAATCACGCCAGTTTTTCGAGTACAGCGCTTCCGGACGCTGACGCTCTCTTCCGGTCTCGTTCTTGCATTGCCGCCTGCATCCTTTCGAGTTCACCGAGAACTGCATTAAACATCTTCACCTCAGGATTTGGCGAAGGTCGGTGTCCAATGTAAGCAGGCCGAACTGGTTCAGCAATCTTTCGCCGGGTTTCCTTGAGGCAAGACTCAACGTGTCCAGTGATGGCCTGCCACCGCAGATCGTTTTCGTCATCGGAGCGGAGCCATTCGACGGCGGCTTCGATTTGCTTCTTCAGCATTCCGGAAGTAAAGATTTGGCTCATTTTGAAGTCCTACTGATCCGTTTCGGCAGGAGCCGCCAACGGTCTCGTTTCCTAGCCATTCCGCCGATCACTTTCGTCCTTCTACTAGCGCTACTTTCGAGCGCAGAATTCCGATGAAGTTGTCGAATGCTGGCAGAAGGTCAATGACAACCGTATTCTCACCGACGTTGAATAGCTCGACGTACTCGTCCCATCCAAGTTCTCTGAAAGCTCGGCTGGCGACCATAACGAGCCAGTCGAACCGTCTTTTCAAACAGTAGAGCGAGACGGTTGTATAGCTCCAGTCCGCTCCCGGCTCGAAGTTCGGCCACGAGCAATTGCTGAGAGGATATCGTGTGTGTTCGGGATCATCAAAGCTGAGCCGCCGATAGACTTTTTGGAGCAACCCGGCTTCCTCAATCATGATGCGGAACGCCAACGATTCGAGGCCGGGTTCCGATTTCGGCCTACTCAGCGCTCTGTACGTCAGCACGACCCCCACAGCCGTAATGTAGATGCCGAAGAGCATCAGGAACCCGTAAACGCCGGTGGGGATTGCGGAGAGCTTGACGTGCCCCGCTGCGAAGGTGAAGAGTGCTGATCCGGCAGCAAACGTGATTGCGGCAATCAGACCGCCGAGAGCGTTTGCGGCAACGTTTTGGAGAAAGCCCTTGGGCTGTTTGGGTGGCTCGGTCTGCGCCATCACGATACCTCAGTTGATCTTACGCTTACTTTGGCGTCAGGCGGGACGACCGGGTAGCCGATCTCTACCGTTTGGCCCTGCTTTGTAGAAATCGGATGTCTGTCGCCAAAGGCGTCAATCACATGGACTCGAAGGGCGTCCAAGTTCAGTGATGTAAATGTCGTGCCGTAGACTCGTCCTTCGACAATCACTTGAGCGGCGACGCCGACGCCATGCGCCAGTAGTGTGCCAGCGGGAAACCATTCGTGTCGGTGGGCGACACTCGGCCTGAAGACGGCGGGCCGTTAGACCTGAAATGCGAAGAGTAGCCGTCTTCCCGGTCGATCCGGTGAGTGATTGAAACCCGATAACGTTGGCTCCGTCGACGAATGTAACTGTCCCGGTGGCAATACAACACGGCGAAACCGTGGCCGTGAACGTTACCCATTGTCCGACAGTTGCCGGATTAGTGTCTGCGGCAAGAGTGGTGCTTGTCGAACCCGTGACGACCTGGGTCAATGTCCCGGAAGAACTTCCGAAACCATTATCGCCGTTGTACGTAGCCTTAATCGAATGGGTCCCGGCACCAAGACCTGATGTGGAACACGAACTGTTAACGCCGCACATTGCGATTCCCGCCGCTAACGACCCGACACCTAGCGTGCTGTTGCCGTCGTAAAACGTCACGGTGCCAGTTGCGCTTGAGGGAGAGACAGTGGCGGTGAAGACTAATGACTGGGTCTTAGTCGAAGGACTGGCATTCGATGTGACAGCGATGGTTGTGCCTGACTTGACGGTTTGGGTTTCGGTCGCAGCGGAAGAGCCATAAGTCGTATCGCCATTGTATGTTGCCGTAATGGTGTGGCTTCCCGCTGTAAGAGTTGTTGCCCTTAACGTCGCCGTGGCAACACGCCGACTACACTTAGGTTAGAGCTTCCAAGCGCTGTGGCTCCATCGAAAAAGCTCACTGTACGACTGGCGGCGGGCGGCGATACGATGGCGACAAACTTCACCGACTGGCCAGACACCGATGGGTTCAGGCTGGCCGTGAGCGTAGTGGTAGTGGCGAAAGTCCACTGACAATCGGGATCACCGGGCCGAACGATGAACGGTAAATAGATTCTCGTTGGGGTGCCGGATTCAATGCTCTCGAAAATCATGAATGCGTCATAGCGTTTCTCTACCGTCGCCTTGGTTTGGGTAGCGCACATGGGGAATGTGATGTTGATCTGTTCCAGTCCAACAAACTCTGGCGACTCGCCAGCCCAGAGTGCGTGTCGGGTCTGAAAAGTCCCGAAGTCGCCATCGAATCCAGAACCGATGGTGGAAGGGAGATCCGTGCCATTCTGGGATACGCCGAAACCAACCGACAGCGGGTTGCTTTGTTGAAGCAGTCCCGTCGTGCCATTCCGAGGCAGGCCACCGAGTCCAGTTGCCCACATTACGATGTCTTGGCCTTGATACACGGGGTTCTTCGATGAGAGTAGGTGTCCAGACAAATCGGTAATGGCCCCAACCGCCGCTCTGTGCAGTCCCGAAGACCATGACAGGCCGCAAGCAGACGGGTCCGTGATGCTGAACGAAAACAGGCAATCATATCCTTGACCGAACACCACGAAACCGCCGTCGATGGGATCAGCATTCACAGGGTCCAAATAGACTACGCCTACGCTATCCGAAAGGTCCTAACGGGCGTCATAGCGAATGCCGTCTCGTATCAGAACGATCCGGCTTCGCTCGATTATTCGACTGTTGCCAACAAGTGGAACATCCGGCAGAACGACATTTATTTGAGTTCGGCTCGCAAAGACCAAGGTCCCGATGAGTTCACAGTTTTCACTGCATGGTGCCGTGAAGTTCGAGCCACCGTCAATGCCATAGGTGATTCGGTCTACCACGAAGTGGACTTCGGTGCCACCCAGACTTGAAGGCCACGGCGGAACTCCAGTCACCGTGAAATCGGCCAGGTTGTTGCCGAATATGGTTGCCATGCTTCGGGGCTGTAGATGAACCTTGTCTGGTGGAGCGTCGATCGCCGGGATCGCAGCGTTGGTGACATTCGTGATGGACGGTGTTTGAGCGAAACCGGCCACCATGGATATGATTGCAGCAACAAAGAACTGAGTCGTGTTCATAGGAGAGAAGGCATCCTTCTGATACCTGTGCACCGGGAATCAAACCGCTCACTGGAACGGTGATCTACTGTAGGTGGACTGGATGGAACGCTGAACTCGCCCCCGGTCCTTCAAGCGCTTCTCTTGAACAACCGATAGACACCGTATCCTGCAAGGCCGACGACAGCACCGACCGCAATCCCGAGACCTATCACGGCACCTCCAGAGAGTCCAGTTGCCGTACCCATCGCTGCGATTCCCACACCGCCCACCGATGCTCCACCGGTGCCGCCGACACCCGCCCCAACACTCGCCGCAGCAGCAGCTTTGATCCTTTCCTTGATGTTGTTGTCCATTGCCACCTGAAGTCTTCGCTCTGGGAATTCTGTGGGTCCAACTGCCCATACTTTGACGCACCTCAATCAGAGTACGACACCTGAATATATCTCATTTCCTTCTCGGCGCCTACCCTCATTCGATGTGAAGTTCAGCCTATTGAATGTTCTAACGATGCCTCAATACCGTCTGCACCTACGTGCCGGCGCAGACAGGAGATCGTAGTTGACTTGAGTTAATAGCGCACTGCAAACCACTGAAAATAGTCGTGGGATGGTTACTATACGCAACCCGTTTATCACCGAACTATTGCCTTTCGAGACCGGTGCCCCAGAGTATTGAGTCCGTGCGGGAGGGGTACTATCGAAGTACCGGGTGTTAGCATCGAGATTACTGCCACGTGATAGAATAGAAGCGCAGGGTTAGGCTCTTCCCGCAGGTATTCATTGCCTCTTCGCCGTGATTGAGGCTGGAGGTTGAAATCGTGTCTTCCACGAAATCAGAACTTTCAAGACTACTCCTCGTACTCACGGCCTTTGTCTCCGCCTTTGGGCAGGCGTCTCTCACTACTGCTCAGA
>Ga0335071_10001365_pt1 | contig 26246 bp, 20 predicted proteins | sample Lox_Sample_15_FD_206724 | JGI IMG/M metagenome (GOLD analysis project Ga0335071, IMG submission 206724) | Soil microbial communities from Loxahatchee National Wildlife Refuge, Florida, United States - Lox_Sample_1.5 | ecosystem: Environmental > Terrestrial > Soil > Wetlands | place: USA...
ATTCCAATTGATAGAGAGTGGGACTGTATCGGGCTTGCGAATCGACCACGTTGACGGTTTGCACGATCCGACCACTTACCTTCAGCGCTTGCGAAGGAAAGCCCCGGAAACTTATCTCCTGGTAGAAAAAATCCTTGGTGCATCAGAGAATCTGCCCCATTATTGGCCTGTTCAAGGAACGACCGGGTATGATTTTATCAATTGTCTCAATGAATTGTTCTGCAAACAACAAAATGCGAGAATATTCGGCAAAATCTATTCTACCGTGGTGGGGTTAACTCCTTCTTATTACGACCTTATACGCGAGAAACGACGGTTGATAATACAGGAGGATATGGCAGGGGACGTGGACAACCTCGCCCACCTGGTAAAAGAGATCGCGAGCCTGGATCGACATGGAAGCGACATAACCCTTTATGCGCTACGAAGGGCCTTAACGGAAGTAATGGCCGTATTTCCCGTATATAGAACTTATATAAATCCCACAGTGTCTTCGGAAAGCGACACAGAATACATTCGCCAGGCTATAGATGCCGCAAAGGCAAACAATCCCGCCCTGCTGCACGAATTCGGGTTCATACAGAGATTTCTGCTGCTGGATTATTCCGATTACTTATCCGATGAAGTGAAACGCCGCTGGCTCCATTTTGTCATGAGATTTCAACAAATCACCGGTCCCCTAATGGCGAAGGGATTTGAAGACACTGTGCTTTACGTGTACAACAAGCTGCTGTCGCTCAACGAAGTCGGGGGAACACCGAATCGATTCGGGTACTCCATCGAGGAATTTCATGATTTCAATACAAAGAGATGCAAGACTTGGCCGCATTCTTTGAACGCGACATCAACTCACGACACAAAAAGAGGGGAAGATGTCAGGGCCAGGATTAATGTCCTTTCTGAGATTCCTGGAGACTGGGAACGAAACGTCAAGAGCTGGATTAGAATTAATAAAGGTAAGAAGCGACGGATTGGGGGAGCATACGTTCCGGACAAAAATGATGAGTATTTCCTTTATCAGACCTTGGTAGGCGCATTTCCGTTTCATGAGTCCGAATTCCCTCAATTTGTCAAAAGAATCAAAAAATACGTCATAAAAGCGGTTCGGGAGGCCAAGGTCCATACCGGATGGTTAAAACCTGATACGGAATATGAGGATGCATATCTTTCATTCGTTGAAGAAATCTTGACACCCTCCGACGTCAATACGTTTCTCAAGGAATTCATTCCGTTTCACAAGAAGATTTCTCATTATGGGGTGTTCAATTCTCTCTCTCAGGTACTGATGAAAATAACTTCTCCGGGAGTGCCGGATTTTTACCAGGGAACCGAACTGTGGGACCTAAATCTCGTAGATCCCGACAATCGCAGACCTGTGGATTTCAAGAAAAGAAGGCAACTTCTGCGGGAAATTAAGAAAAAAGCCGAGTCAAACATTGTGGAACTCATCGAAGAGTTGCTTGCATCGAGAGAAGACGGAAGACTGAAACTATTTCTCACATATATGGCGCTCCAGGCGAGAAAACGAGATCCTGAGATTTTCCTGAACGGCGATTATGTCCCTTTAGAGACCGCGGGCAGATTCAAAGGGAATATAATTGCCTTTGCAAGACATTATTTGGACACTTGGGCCTTGACTATCGCACCAAGATTCTTGAGCGATGTTGTGACGGACGACCGGCTTCCCCTGGGCGAACCGGTTTGGCAGGATACAAGAGTCAGCTTGATCGCTGGCTCGCCTTCCAGGTGGAACAATGTCCTAACCGGAGAGGTCCATGACTCTCATGATTCGTTCTCGGTGGGAGAGGTGTTACGGAATTTTCCTGTGGCTTTGCTTATAGGCAAGAACTCGCCCGAAACTCAACCAGCCAGAAACCCTCGCCCTTGACCTGTCGGAACCTTCCTCGTTGAAACCTGTCTAGATTGCCTAGATTGTGCATGCCTTATCTCTTCCAAGCCGAAAGGAGCGCCCAAATGACAGCACTAAGGTTTATGGCCGCATTTGTTCTAATTGCATGCCTGTGCGCCTTCAACTCGAGTCTTGCCCAACAGGGTCAAGTGACAAAAGAGGAGGCACAGCAAGGACTGGAAAAGGCGATTGCGTATGCCGATCAGCAAAAACAGGAATACATCAAACAAATCCAAGCCCAGTTGGATGACCTTTCCAAAAAGATTGATCAGTTGAAAGATAAAGCGAAAGATGCCAAAGGTGAGGCCCTTGCCAAAATGGGAAAAACCATGACCGATCTCACGGCCAGGCAGGAGGATGCCAAGCGAAAATGGCAAGAGTTGAGCTCCGCAACGGCAGCGAGCTGGGAAAACATTAAAACCGGTGCAGAAAAAGCGGTCGGTGATTTGCAGAAAGCCTATGATGAAGCTTTTGCACACTTCAAATAAGTTGGTCGTTATGAAAACTTTTTGACATGATTTAGAAAAAATAACGAATATATGTTAGCAGAACGACCTGCTAAGGTTGGCGTCTCGCTTTCTCGGTTGGAGGGAATGATGAATCGTATGGCAAGCATGCTAATTGTCCTGATGGTATCGGCAATAACGTGTGTCGGTTTTGCATATGCGCAGGATACTCAGGCAAGCGCGACAGTGCAATCGCTTCAAGGAACAGCGCAAGTGTCAGCGGGTGAAGAGCCGAACGCACAAGAATTGCGCAATGGAAGCGCCGTCAACGTTTGGGATACGGTCTCAACTGACGAGAAAAGCAAGTTATTGCTAAAGTGGGAGAATGGACTACTGGGCTCCCTGGGCGAGTTTTCTTCATTGTCTCTAGCATCCGAGGAAGTTGAAGGCCGTCAAGTCCCCGACATTGAAATCATAAACGGCATTTTTCGATTCGCGACGCAGCAAAACCGCCTGTCATCTTACTTAGTTACTACGCCCCTGGCCACGATTCTTCCTGCAAACGATCAACCGGTTGATTTTACAGTGGAGGTCTACAGTCCCGAGACAGCTCTGATTACCGTGATGGCCGGTGAAGCCCGAGTCAAGAAATCGAGCGGCGAAGAGATCGTCGTGCCTTCCTGCCACAACTTGTTCATTGAACAGGGAAAAGCGAGCGCCGACGCTTTGGCTGTCCCGCCGGAAGACCTCAAGAGATTGGTTGAAGAAACCACCATCCCCGGGACTATTGTTGCGGACCTGCGCGAGTGCAGCACGCCGGTGACAGCCGAGGTCTCGCCTCCCCAGGTCGAGGCGCCCAGCGTGGCGGTGTATTCGGAGGTTCCGGACTATTACGTTGAGGATTGGGATACGGACATGTACCCCTATGTCGAAGTTTCCGTCTTACCGCCCGCTTATGCGGGTGCTGGCTATATCTGCGTGATACCAGGCATAGGACGATTCGTCATAGACATTCCATTCGTCGTGGAACCTGCCGTCATCGACGTGTATTGCAGGCACGTTTTCCTGGAACGAGGGATCTTCTTTTATAGGGATTATCTCGCAGGCGTGAGGCTACGTGAACGGGAACTTGCCGGACTCGTCTCTCTGGCGCGGATGACAGGTAACGTAAATTTGCTCAGGCAAGCTGAGCGAAGTCTCGACGAATTAAGGGTCCGAACGAACTGGGCATCCAGACGAATGAATCGGCTGGAACAAAGGGCCAGCGTTCTGCAGCAGGAGCAGCGGAATTTGTCGGCAAGACTGCCCCGGGGCGCGGATCTGCACAACATCATTTCCGGTTCTTTGAACTCACCCGCAAATTTGGCGGTGGCTCGAAAATTTCAGAACAGATTACGCACAGATGAGGAAGTCCAATCAACGTTGGCTAACCTGGCAGGACAGGAGATCGGCGGTCTACGGGAAAGGATCGCCAAAGAGCCGAACCTGAGTAAGCGCTTGGCTCTAAAGCAAGAACTGTCACGACTCCGGGGCGAGGTTGCTAACGGGAAGGCCATCATACCCAAGAACCAGCAACAAGTTGATAGTTTGGTAAGGAATCTCGGCAAGACTTCCGACCCGGAACGGCGAGCGGACGCGGAGAACAGGCTGGTCGGTCAGTTGCAAAGACGCAGCGCGGGTACTGCGGACCTCTTGAGTCAGGAACGGCTTGCCTCGCTGAAACAGGATCTCAATAAGTTTCCGAATCCACAAGGCAGAGCGGTGCTTGAGAAACGAGTGGCCGAGTTGGAACAATCTGTTGGGGCCCGACGGCAAGCGGAATCGAATACGCAACAGACAGAGAAAAAAATTGAAGACCTCACAAATCGGGTCTCCGGCGAGCGAAATGCAGAAAAGCGAAATGAACTGCTAGGGCAATTGAATGAGCTGTCCAGGTCGCTGACGTCGAACAGACCGGGGGGCCTCCAGTTTCTGGAGCAACAAAAGCTTGGGAAACCGCCGGCCGTTCAGATGGAACCGAGAACAGGAACTCAAGGAAGTCAAGATATCTTGAAGCGGGATGAACGGCAGCGTCTTGAGCAGGCTCGGCAGCAACAACTTGAGCGTCAACAGCAGACGGAAAAACGCCAACAGGAATTACTTCAACAACAGACTCGTCAACGTGAGTTGCAGCAGTTAGAGCGTCAGAAGCAGTTGGACTTAAAGCGGCAACAAGAATTGCAGCAGGCTAGGCAGCAGCAACTGCAACAGCAGGAATTGCAGAAGCAGCAACTGGAGCGTCAAAGACAATCAGAGTTGAAGCGCCAGCAGGAGCTACAGCAGCAGAAGATGTTGGAGCAGCAACGTCAGCAACAAGTGCGGCAGCAACAAATGCTTCAGCAGCAGCAACAACAACAGTACCAACAGCAGCTTCAGCAGCAGAGGCGAGTCGTTCCGTCGCCGCCACCACCGGTGCACCACGCACCGGAGGAAAAGAAGCCAAAGCCTTAGTTATGGTCAAAGTCCGGAATTTTACAGGTGAGTTTTTTCCGGAATCAAAGTTTCTTGGGTCAATGGAGAGCGGACATCTTGGACAATTCGGTCTATGCTTTCGATTGTCCTGCTAATATCCTGTTCCAAAGCACCGACTGACCTGACATCTTCCTTGTCGAGCTCTCGGAGGCGGGTTTGAGTTTTCTTGAGGAGAGCGCTCAAGTCCTGCAATTCGCTGCGCCGCAAATCTCTGGATTCCCCTTGGGCAGAAACGATTCGTCGGCACAAGTCAATGCCTGTGGTGACAACGTTGGTCAGGGTCTTGTAAAGGTCTCCTCGGTCTTCGCCCGCGGCGACGGAAACCAGGGAATGTGACCTGAGCGAACGCTGAAGGTCGAAAACAGTCGCTGTAAGCGATCTCAAACTGTCTGCATCTTGGGCTTCCAATTTGGCTATTAATTGAGAGTACTGATTCGATAGATCGATCCATTGTCCGGCATTGGGATTTGTTTCAACGTCGGTCACCAGGGGTTTTTGTCGAGCACGTTTCCACATGGACCATGCAGTCGGACATGCGAGTCCGAGCATAAAAACTATGAGTCCGACGGTCCCTTGAAGCAAAGCGCCCAGTATTAGGAGGACGGCCCCGAAGGGGAAACCGGCATTCCAGAAATATCTCCGCCACGAATCGTCTCCGGTCTGAGGGACCAGACGGCCATCGACTTTGATGCTTTTTAGCTTTTCCAGCAAGCGATTACCCGATTCCTGGTCTATTCCTGCCAAAAGTATCAATGGTCCGGCCCGAAGCCTGGTTTCTGCTGCAATTGAATCAATGCTCGGGAACAACTTCTTTAGTTCGGCCAGCACCTGACTTCGAATCCGCTCGGACGGCACGTCCCGGACCTCGACGGCCAAATTCCCGGTGGACAAGACATTCGGCACCAGTTTGCCGCAGTTGAGGCAGAACGGATCGCCTTCCCGAAGATCGGTGTGGCACTTGTCACAGATTAGGTTGTTGTTGGCTTCCATGCTCTTACCAAGGGCAACAAACGGGTGTTGACGAGAAAGTCTCTATCCAAGGTTTCATCTGTTCGTGACGGCCGATCTCATCGGGCGGACCTCCCGACGAGGCACGGCAGAACAACTCTAAGTGATGCTCTTTTCGTGAAGGTCCGACACGAGGGAATCCAGGGGTTCGTCGATGCCCAATGCCTGAGCCAATCGCCTGAGCTCGGCCATTTCTTGCGCTGAGACGGTCCCGTCTGCCCTTGCCAGCAAGACACAACTCCGCAGGAAGGTCCTTCTCAGGAAAAGTGTGTCCAAGCTGAAAAGAAGGCCTTCCAGAGAAAAGGGAAGGGCGGCCAGCGATTCAACCTTCAGCTCCAGCCCACCGTCCTCGAGGAAAGTCTGTATAAGATCTCTTTCTTGCTCGGTCACGCCGTCAATCTGCGCCAACCAATAAAGTCCTTGAGCCATGGCTCGGACCTGATCGGGCCTGAGATGGTTTGATTGTTCACGCTGAATGATCATATGGATTCCCCCTTGGAAAGTGCGCTTCAGCCTGGAATCAAATAGCCCGGGACGCTGTTTCGCCGCAGGCGTTACGCAAGAGTTCGGTCAGAGCAATTTGCCCGCCACGGGACATGAATAGTTACTGAACAATTTCCTTGCCAATGGACAGTTCCATCTGGGTAGCGCTTCTCCATCGTTGTGTCGGCTCTTTTTCCAAACATTTCATGATCATGCTGTCCAGCCATCCGGGCACGGTGTATCTGTGTACCCGGGGCGGTATAGCAAACGTTTTGCGGTGCAAAAAGCTGTACTCTTCCGGATTTGGCGCAGAAAATGGCCGCTTTCCTGTCGCCAGCCTGTAAAGGACTACCCCCAAGGCATAGATATCAGCCGCTGTCCCGTTGATCAACCGACTGTTCAAGACAAAAGCTTCAGGCGCAAGAGCTCCAAGATCCACTGCAGGCTCTTCCCAAAGGTGTCCCTTGTGCCCCCTCACGTCAACCCTCGATCGCCAAAGTCCGCAATCGGCCAGCTTGACGACATTCTTGATATCGTCGAAAAGGAAACAGGACGCTTTTAGAAGCATGTGAGGCAGCTTTCTGACAGCCCCGTCCTTGCCTCGATGCATGTGACTGTACCCTACGCCGTTTAGAATCTGTGGTAGCAGTTGGACCAGTAAATCAAGCGGCAGACCTTCCGACGTCCTGGTAATCATTGCCTCCAGGTTGGTCGGCATGAATTCATAAAGCAGAACCAATGCCTTATCCAGCGTTGCGGTCCCGACGAGGCTGACGATGTTGGGATCATTCATGCCGGACTGGTAGGTGACAATCTTGTCCCGGAATTGCTTCAAGCTGTCCTGTACGGAAGGGTCCGCGTGATGCAACCTCACCGACAACAAAGGACCTTCTCCGGAAGCCCTTTCAGCTCTGAACACCAACGTGGTTTCCTCGTCGGCAATAACGTCCGTAATAAAGTACTCCGCTCCAGTCAACTCATGACCGACCCCGGACACCGGAGAAAAGTCCTTCAACTTTGTATGAAGCTTCTGCTTTGGAGGACTAGGAGAAATGCTGATTTTCGGTTTCGGTGCTAGCGGTTCACTGGTGGCATCGTCATGGGCCGCCGTTTCTCGGCCGGGAGCAACTTCGCGTCCACAGGCAGGGCAAGTCGTGAAAGGGATAGGCTGTGCGTGGCCGCAGATCGCGCAATGGTAAAGTGACTTGAGGAAATCGGTTTCAGTGCGTTTATCTAACTGTTGTATCTTACGATTACGCTCTAGATATTGTTCTCGCGAGATGGTCCCGTTGCTTATGAGCTTTTTTACGATTCCCACCAGTTCCCTGGTGCTAAGATGGTGCCGGGCTGCGAGGTCTTTATCTTTAACCCCGTTACAGTAATCACTGATGAATGCTGCAACGTCCAGTTTAATAGCTGCCATTTTGCCTTCAGAGCCTGTTCTCACGACATCTGAGCCCCGTTGGGACCAGGCCGGAATTAGCAAGAAGAAACATAAAAGTTGTGTGTGAAGGAAGAGACCGCTCAGTGTCCACGAAGCTGATGCTCCCACCACTTCAAGTCCGTATGGACCATCCCTGACGTGTCATTGGCCTTCAGAATACTCTCTATCCACGGCAGCGATTCTTCAGGAGGATGACAGTAAATGAGGTCCCACTGATGGGCAGCGGCAATGCCCAAAAGCAGCACGGTAACTGCCGCGTTGGCAAAATCTTCCGGCACATTACCCGGAATGTGCAGTAGGCGGTCGGAATGCACGGCCGCCGTGCTTATAGGTTGTTTCTTCATTACGTTACCCGAGCCATCCCCACATAAACTTCAAGGAAGTTTTCGGCGCATATCATAACTCGTTCTGTCAAACCTGGTCAGTAGGTCGCAGCATGAAGCAAACCACGGCTCCCACGACTCCGACGAAAGAACCTACCCAGAAGGCCCAATGCCAATAACTGCAAACAAAATCCCAAGTACAAGGAGAAAGACTATGTGCCTGAATTACATTTTGGGCGAGAAAAGCTTCCATAATATAACCCCCGACGGCTTCGGTACATTTTGAGCAAACAGATTTGATGCAGCACCCATGTTAAACCAGTAATCGTCCAAAAACGGACCGTATGCTTTTCAAGCTTGCGAGATCACTTGAGACAGCGGCCCTCGCTCGCCTTTTCTTCAATGATAGTAGCCGTGTAAGTAAAAATCTCGGCAGTTGGACTCTTCCACCCCTGCCACCCAAGCCCGGCTTTGTCACTCGCGCAGTGTCCCAGAAATTCTTCCAGCGACCAGCCGGTTTCTGTCGCCACCTGTGGCAGAAATGTCCCGCTGCGGCCTTTATCTTTGACGACTACTCCGTCCCTGCCCAGTTTGATTTCCTCCAATGGACTGGACACCTTTCGCAAAGGCGATAGCACGGAGATTTCGATCTCCAGCTCAGGGACTTCGGCCGGCGAGATAGGGTTGCCCGAAAATCTGTAGTCCCGGGTGGCCGAAGAGACAGCCATATCTCGAACCGTTTTCCATATGGGCTCATCAGATGTGAATCGCCCTATACAGCCTCTCAGAACACCGTTGTTTTTGAACGTGACAAAGCAACCGGCCTTAACCTGCAGCTCAGGGTTGTCACTGGGATCATAGGAGACCCAGGCGCCTTCCAGCGCTGCCTTGGCAGCCGACCGAGCCATGGAGAGTAATTCCCGTTGGCTTTGCTCCCCAAAAGTCAGGATTGGTGGTGTCATGTGTCCCGCCGTCGCATGTTTTTCGTTGCCGGTAAATATCATTGCGCCGTATCCCACGACACGGCCGCTCTCTCCGCCGGACATGGCGGAGTTCGTATAGTTTACCACACGAGCCCCGGATATCCCAAGATACGATGCAGCCTTCACGGCACATAGGACCGCGTCCAGGCCGCACATGGTGACAGATAGCCCCGAGTGACCTGCTGTAATAAGTTTTCTGTTTTCTTCGATGATCGTGGCGGCATCCAATGATTTGACTGCATTGAGAATCGCTTTGTCAACAATCTCGGCTGTCGCTTGGGGCGGATAATGGCTCAGATCTGAAGAGATGACGATGAGCGTCCTGGGATCTGCCGCCACAGCCGCCAGCGCCCTGGCTACGATCTCATGATCCATGGGATCAGAGCTGTTAGTAAGAATAGGAACTATTTTGAACGGCTTGCCTCCGGCAGCCACGATAAGATAAGGAAGCTGGACTTCCAGGGCGTGTTCGAGAACATGGGCCCGGTTATCAAACTCTATTCTTTTGTCCTTGGTGACCAGTTCCCGTGTCAAAGCTGTATCGACGGGAACCACTCCCAGAGGCGTTTCCCAGGCGTCCGCAGAACTTACCGCTGCGGCTTTGGTCGCAACCCGGTGACTCGGGCCTATGAGGATCACAGTATCGAACTGGAATGAGGCGCCTTCGATCTGTTTAAACGCCGAAGCCAGTGTGACGCCGCAGTACTGGTACCCGGCATGAGGCGATAGGATCGCCTTCACCGGCTGCGTGAAATTCTCCTTATTGGCGGATTTCAACGAGTCGGTTATCGTGCGCAGCAAGGTTTCTTTGTCACCTGGATAGAACATCCCGGCTACAGCTGCTTGGCGTATCTTCTCATACTGGGGGACCGCCGGGGAGTTCTCCGCAGCCGGTCCGTGGGCCATCAAGAAAAGTGCAAGCACAAGCATCGCCGAAATGGACGGAATCAGGATCATCTTTTTCATGGGCGCCTCACCGGGTGCATTGATGTCGGGACAGGCGATTCAAGATCCAACATTTGAGATTTAATCTCAAATACGTCGAGCGAACATGGCTGTCTTGTAAATTTGGCGAACTATAGGCTGTTTCGGCCCGCGGTAAACAAGACTGAAAGGAGAAGCCGCCAGCGCCAACAGAAATACCCTCCGGTCGAAAATTGTCGGCAAGCGAGCCGTCTCTGATCCTGAAAACATAGGATATGAGCATCGCGGCAGAAAAGAGTTTGTCGCGGAATCGCAAATCGTCTCGTGTAGGCTTCGCTCCTTGCACTGAGCAGGCGCTGCCGGCCGGTTACGATTGTTGAATGTCATTGTGCCAGACTCCCGGGATCTTGAGCCCACACTTGGGGCAAGTTCCATTCTTAAGGTTGTTCTCGGCGACGGAATGCCCCACCCTCCTCAAGAGGAGTGTTCCGTCACTAGGACAATAAGTATTCTCAGCCCCTGTTCCGATCACATTTCCAACGTAAACATACTGCAAACCTATTTCAAGCGCTTCATTTCTGGCTTTCATCAGGAATTCCACCGGCGTGGGAGGAAGGTTCCTCATCTTGTACATGGGGTGGAAGCGGTTAATGTGCAGAGGAGTACTTGGTCCCAGGTTTGCTAGTATCCATCGACACATCTTGCGTATCATTTCGAGATCGTCGTTGAAGGTGGGAACGATAAGATTTGTGACCTCAAGCCACACGCCCCGTTCCTTCATCAGTACCATACCATCCAGGACCGGTTTCAACGTTGCGTCGCAGAGTTCCTTGTAAAAAGTGTCGCTAAATGCTTTCAGGTCCGTGTTGGACGCGTCGGTCACTCGACAGAGCAGTTCCATCGGCTCGCGGTTGATGTACCCCGCGGTGACGGTTACGTTGCGAAGGCCCCTTTGGCGAGCTAATCCGGAGGCTTCGAGCGTGTATTCGTAGAAGATCACCGGGTCAGTGTAAGTGTAGGCAATGGAGAGACACCTCCTAGCCAGGGCTGCCTCCACGACCTTTTCGGGAGGCAGGTCAATGCTACTGATGTCTTCAGGCGCGGCCTGCGAAATGGTCCAATTCTGACAAAATTTGCAGTGGAGATTGCAACCTGCCGTAGCAAGTGAGAGGATCGAGGTGCCGGGCAAGAAATGGAACAAAGGTTTCTTCTCCACGGGATCCACATGGATCGTACACGGCTTGCCGTACGTGACGGCCTTCAATTCGCCGTCAAGGACCATGCGCGATTTGCAATCACCGCTGTGTCCCTCGGTGATTCGACAGCTTTTCGGACAAAGCTCACAGACAAAGACATCTCTTCGTGCCATAATTTCTTCTTATTTCACCTTCTTGCAGTCCGGTCTCTGTCTCACGCCTGATTATTCAGGCAGGAACCAACCGGAAACGTCCTTGCCCTCGCTGTCCTTTCCCTTGAACGGGACAAGACGCTTTAGTATATCAGCAATTGCTCTCGCCTGTGCGCATTCCCAGTCATCGCATGTGTAACCCTGCTTGCAGGGGAGACAAATTCTGGTGTCTATCCATTCGGCTAATTGCCTCATATCCATTGCAGCCTCCTGACTTCGCGGGTGGATGTGTTGGAATTCCTGGTACTTTGATCGTATTCTATTCTATGTCAAGGCAATGCCCACCCGGCCTTGGCGTGCCACCCGGTTTAATGATAGGTACCTAATTCTAACTCAATGAACTTCGGGAGTGAATGCAAAAGCGGCACGAGCGTAACTATTCATTATCAGATGGGGAAAGAAGTCGCCGCATAATTTCTGGAGGAGAAGTAGGACCGGCATCTTGCCGGTCATTGTCGGGAACCGGCAAGATGCCGGTCCTACTATAGCTTCGAGAGTGCCAGTCACCAAATCAGGCAAGAGATACTCCGAGAAGTACCAGAAGACGTGCAAAGGTTCTTTCATTCTGTGGACTTAACATTGATGCGCTGGAGAGAACGAGAAGATACTTGACTATGTTGCTGATGTTTTTTGTTTTCGGTCTCGCATCCCTTACGGGCCAAATTGTGCTTCTTAGGGAGATCCTTGTCATCTTCCACGGTACCGAAATTTCTATCGGGATTTTCCTCGGCACATGGTTGGCGGGAATTGGAGTGGGGGCCTCAACCGGAGCTTTCTTCGCACGAAGAGCGAATAGGGAGGACTTTAGAACCTTTTTCTTCTACGCTCTCGCTGCGCTCGGTTTTTCGTTGATCGTTCAAGTAATAATTATTCGGCTGATTCCGGCTATCTTTGGCGTCTCGCCCGCGGAACTGACTCCCTTGTCCGGTATTCTGGTCGCGGTGCCGGTCGGCACCTTTGGCACGGCCTTTTTGACGGGCTTCCTTTTTCCCATTGGTTCCAAGTGCGTTCGGGGACCGGACGACCGCTTCATCGCGCGAATGTACGCTGTTGAGGCCCTGGGCAGCCTGATCGGCGGCTTGACGCTGACTTTTGTTTTCTTGCGCTTTTTGTCTCCTACACATATTGCGGCCCTGATGGCGCTCTTCATTGCATCCGCCGTGGTCCTGTGCGGGTGGCGTTTCAAATTGAGAGGGCCGCTCATCAGCGGGCTTGCTCTCGCTCTGCTCGGGGTTGCATTGCTGTCGCCCATTGGGCGCTACGCGAGTGATTGGTCTGTGAAATCCAGATGGGGGGCCCTTCATCCGGGCCTCAAATTGATGATTTCACAGCCGACGAGATATCAGCAGGTTGAAGTGGGTCTGCTGGCGAAACAGTTCTCACTTTTCGGCAACGGCAAGATAGTGACTTCTTTTCCGGACCCATACACATCTGACCGCATGGCTGCCTTGATCATGGCCCAAGACCCTCAGGCGAAAAGAATTCTGCTGATCGGCGGGGGCATCGGCAGCTTCCTGGGTTCATTACTTCAGTATCCAGTCGAGCGGGTGGACGTTGTGGAGCCTGACCCTGCCGTGCTGGACATTGCTTCACGATATTTTGCTCCCTCAGAGGCCAAGGCACTTGAAGATCCTCGTGTGCGGATGATTTTTTCCGACGGCAGATTTTACGTAAACCGCCTCAGTGCCAATGAGTATGATGTCGTCGTCTGTACGATGCCCGATCCGGTCTCGTCCTTTTGGAATCGTTACTACACCCTGGAGTTTTTTCAGTCGATATCAAGGGCTGTGGGGCCAAGAGGCATCCTTGTGACCGGAGTGACCTCGGCCGAAAACTTTTGGGGAGCGGAAGTAGCCTCATACGCGGGTTCGATCTATCATACGCTGAGGCAGGTATTCCCCGTGGTGCAAGGCACTCCGGGTGACTCTACGCTCTTCTTCGCTTCATCCGCAGCAGATGTGATCAGTCTCGACCCTGAAATCCTAAGAGATCGCTACCTGAGCCTGGGAGCGGTTCCCTTCAATCCGGATGCATTCGCAACCATCCTTCCGGTCGCCAGGACCAAATTTGTGCTTGATCAACTGGAGCGTTCTCCATCAGTCATAAATACCGACCTCACTCCGATTTCCTCCTCCCTTGCAATGATTCTCTGGGGTCGCTTCTCAGGATCGGACTGGATGGGAGTCCTTAATACGGTCCGTCGCGGAGGCATGACGGTCTATCTGATCCCGATTATCTTCTTTCTCGTGGCCCGGATAGGTTTTCGATGCAGGTGGGGGCAGAGAGCAGGCGCGGAAGCGAGATTCCGAGCATTATTGGCCGTGGCGGGAGTCGGCGCCGGGGCCATGGGGGTGCAGATCGTCCTTATTTACAGCTATCAGAGTTTATTCGGATATGTATTTGAAAGGATAGGTCTTCTTGCAGGCCTGTTCATGGCGGGTTTGGCCGCGGGGAGCTACGTTACCGGCCGGGTTTTGCCTCGAATTGAGGCCAAGGAAAAGGTCCTGGCCCTGGTTCTGCTCATTTTCGGCCTCTTTTGCTTGCTGCTGACACCGGGTTTGCAACTGCTCGCAGGGTACAAACCGTGGCTGATTGAACTCAGTATCTGTGCCTTGGTGCTCGTCTCAGGCATGCTCACAGGAGTTCCTTTCCCACTAGCCGCGTCCAGACACCTGGAGCTAACGGGTAATGCAGGAGTGACTTCCGGCTGGACAGACGCGGCGGACCATTACGGCGCAGCGCTGGGAGCGGTGCTGACGGGCGCGATTCTATTTCCTCTGCTGGGAGCGGGCCGAGCCTGTGTTGTGCTGGCCGCGATACTCGTCACTCCCGTGGTCTTGATCGCATTTGAAATGCTGTTTGGCCGGATCGAACCGGCGTTCGCGAAGTATAGGCCGCGAACACGAGTATCGTTCCCATACGTAAGAATCTCGTGGTTCCTTTGTTGCGCTGTGGCCGCATCCTTCACTTGGCATACCGTTGTCGGCGCGCCCGGCGTGAGCCCGACGGTCCGGTTTTCCGAGGCTGAACTCAAGAAAGTCTCCGGCTCCGAGAGCTTCACTTTTGTGGACAAACCCTACCCACATTACATAGGCAGCTCCCAGACCGAGCCCGGCTCTACCGTTTCTCTGAGCACAGCGCCGGTTGCCGGAGATGTCCGCGGTTACGGAGGCCCGATCAATCTGCTGTTGTCGCTCTCCGAGAAAGGCATAATCCGCGGAATCACGCTTGTGGAGTCACGGGAAACACCATCTTACATCAAAGGAATCAACGACTGGCTGGCAAAATTTCGAGGACGTTCCGTGCTGGAGCCGCTGCATTCCGAGGTGGACGCACTGACCGGAGCAACGATCTCGGCGCGGGCCGTCACTGCCACACTTGAAAAGACAGGACAGCGTATCGCGACGCCTGTGCTGGGCCTCCCTGAGCCGACCCGAGCGGCGGACTCTGGGAAGCTGTCGCTAGATGCGGTGAAAGACGTGCGACTTTGGGCTACAGTGCTTCTCCTAATCTTTTTCGTATTTGCATTCCATTCGCGGTTGCGGGTCCTCAGGACTATCAGTCTGCTGGCTTCCTTGCTTGTGCTCGGGTTCTGGCTCAACGCGCCGTTCACCTGTCTGGATGCGGTCGCATTCTTAAAAGGAGAGATACCCGCGCGTGGGATTGTATGGCGGAATACTTTGTTTATAGCCGTGGTCGGCATCTCGATTCTGTGGGGCCAGGCGTTCTGTGGTTTCCTCTGTCCCTTTGGCGCGCTACAGGAGATTCTCTCTGTGAAGAGGCTCCGACAAAGGGCCTCTCCCCCTGTGGAACAGGCCGGACGGTACGTAAAATTCGTGGTCCTTGCCTTGCTCCTGAGCCTTGCCCTCGTGACAGATGATACTGTTTGGTTTTATTTCAGCCCGCTCCAACATTTTTTCCGGTTGAGCATGGATAATTGGGTGTGGGCGCTGGCGCTGGTTTCGCTCGCGGCTTCGATGGTATACTTTCGGTTCTGGTGCCGTTACTTGTGCCCCGCTGGCGCGTTCTTTGCCATTTTCAACAAGATCAGTCTGCTGAGGAAATGGTCCCCGCGACCGATTCCATCTCGCTGCGACCTGGGCGTTAGTTTTCCCGAAGACGTGGATTGCATCCGATGTCATCGGTGCCTTTTCAAGGATGATACAAGTGTCGAGCAGGAGTGAAGAGAGATGAATCTGTCGGAATGGCGCCGCATCCAGGAGCGACCCACGGACATGCTTTTCATCGCGATACTTGTCCTGTCATGCCTGCTGGCTATTGGAGGACTGGGCGCGGGCCTGGAACGGCGTGAAGCGCTTTCTCTGACAGGCGGCCCGCGAAAAGTGGATGTGGTCAAGATTCGCAAGCAGATTTCCGATGGGGACCTCTCTTCACATAAGGCGCTGTTTTACAAGAAGGTCCCGGAATAACGTGCCCCTGGCTTGCATTCGCGTGCTTCATGCGCGGGCGATGCTTCATCGCCTGATTCGCCGCGAAGAGAGCTCTCTTGCGCGAATTTCCGGCGCGGCGCAGAACGGCTGCTGCAGGCGCCGGCGGAGTCATGGCAAATCCCCGAGACTCAAATAGGAAGACCGGATGCTGACAAAGTTTGCACACTTGTCAAGCAGGCTTTGGCATGATAATTCTTCATTGAGTACATCAAGCAAGGTGGGCCGTCGAATTATTGATCGGTCCTGATGCGAAGGGAAGGCAAAACCTCCTTGCCAGGACACAGGTAAAAGACCCCAAAAGAGAGGAAAAAATCATGGGCATCCTGGATTTTGTTAAGGGCGAACTTATAGATGTAATAGGCTGGCTCGACGATACCGGCGATACCCTGGTTTGGCGGTTCCCTGATCAGGATCATCAGATCAAAATGGGGGCCAAGCTTACAGTACGCGAAGCACAGGCCGCTGTTTTCGTTAATGAAGGTCAGATCGCGGATGTGTTCAGCCCAGGGTTGTACAGCCTCACGACCCAGAACATGCCCGTGATGACAACTCTGAGGTCCTGGAAGTACGGGTTCGAGTCTCCGTTCAAGGCTGAGGTCTATTTCGTCAGCACCCGCAATTTCCTTGATCTGAAATGGGGCACGCAGAATCCTGTGATGGTGCGGGATCCTGAACTGGGCGCAGTGCGTTTGCGGGCCTTTGGGACATACGGCATACGTGTGACCGATCCGGGCCGCTTCCTCAAAGAAGTCGTAGGGACTGACGGAGCATTCACCACGGAAGACATCGAAGGACAGCTACGCAGCATGCTCGTATCGGTCTTCACCGGTATGTTGGCCAAATCGCAAATTGCCGCGCTGGATCTTGCCGCGAATTATCCCACTATCGGTGACAAGGCGCGAGAGACCATGGAGCCTGATTTCCAGGGATACGGACTGTCGCTGAGCAGGTTCGTTATCGAGAACATATCGTTGCCACCCGAGGTCGAGAAAGTGCTGGATGCTCGTTCCCAGATGGGGCTTGCAGGCGATTTGGGAAGATACACCCAGTTCCAGACCGCTCAGGCGATTCCCGAGGCAGCCAAGAGTGGCGGGGCCGGCGGCGCCATGGGATTGGGCGCGGGCATTGCCCTGGGCCAGCAGATGGCAGCTTCAATGGCATCGAACCTTTCGCAACCACAGAGGCCTCAACCGGCCGAGGCGCCGCAACCGGCAGCCGGTAAACCCTGTCCAAAATGCGGCACGGCCAATGCCGCGGGGGCAAAGTTCTGCTCGGAATGCGGCGCCCCGCTCCAGCAGAATTGCCCGCAGTGCGGAAAGCCGGTCGATCCTACAGCGAAATTCTGCCCCGAATGCGGCAAGGCGCTGAAATAACAGGAGTTTGGAGGAAACTTTTTTGCAAAAAAGTTTCCTCCAAACCTCCTTCAAAAAACTCCTCATATTATGGCGTCCTTAATGCCTCCGGCAGCCGGACGCATGAAACCCGTGCCAATGTCAACCTACGAAACACGGTTACTTGGGTGCCGATACGCGCGTGCGCGGGAGGATAAGCCTCTCTCTGACTCTCATACCAATTCGCATCCAAATCCCCCCGTTCCCCCCTTTAATAAAGGGGGGTTAGAGGGGATTTGCTTACAAACTTGAAAGCGAATTGGTATCAGTCGCGCCGCAGCCGAATAGGAGTTTTCTGAAAGGCTGCTGCCGAGGGCTTGCCATCGAACTGCCCACTACGCGACCACTCGTCCGGGAAGAAAGCCTCCCAAAGGACATTGCTCGCAGAGCGGCCGTCTCTTGCAGTAGTAATGTCCGACCGCCACGAATTGTGCATGGAAATCATTAAACAAACCGACATCCATTGGCAGGTGGGCATGGAATAAATGCTGGATGGTGTCGTAGTCAGCCTTTTCCGAGATGAGCCTGTGTCTCGCCAGGACTCGTTTCGTGTACGCGTCTACCACGAAGATCGGCTTCGAGGCCGCATAAAGAATGATGCTGTCTGCGGTCTCTTTGCCCACGCCTTTGACTGACAGCAATTCCGACCTGAGAGATTCCAGCGGCGCTGAAAAAAGCGACCCCAAGTCTCCCTGATGGTTCTCGACCAGATGGACCACAAAATTGCGCAGCCTGACCGCCTTTACGTTGTAGTAGCCCGCGGGTCGTATTAATCGAGCGAGATCATCAATCGGCAATGAATAGAGGCTGAACGGGTCCAGGACCGAAGCCTCTTTCAGGTTATGTATCGCCTTTGCCACATTTTTCCAGGCCGTATTTTGCGTGAGAATCGCTCCCACACAGACTTCGAAGGGTGAATCGGCAGGCCACCAGTTACGATGGCCGAATCTCGCGTGCAACTCCGCGTAATAAGCCATCAGTAATTCTCGGATATTGGTTTTTCGGGGCATTCGGCAGTTCCGCTTCATTGAACGTTCGGAAGATTTAGAGGAGCAAGAAAATCTACTATGCCCGGCTCCGGAAGACAACCTGCGAAGCACCATGCAACGCAACTCTTCTGCTTACAAGCGGTGAAAGATTGTCATTGCGGCCCTGCTGAAAAGCGGGGGAAGCAATCTCCCTGTCTAGGGGATTGACCAGTGGACCGTCCCGCGCAGAACGCGGGATTGCCGGTCGTTTTCCAATAGACAGGCGGGACGCCTGTCCCACCACTTACCTCTTGCAATGACAATTTGAAAGCATCGCTTTGCTGCGATAGTTTGTTCTCATTAAACAATGTTTGACCATATCAAAAAATTCGTTGAAAAAAATTGTAGGAACGCCTAGCATGAGAATTAGGAGGGCTAGGGTTCCATGCCGAAAGAAATCGAGCAAAATGTGCGTGCCCTGGAGATCGGAAAGAGTGTCCGCAAGCTCCGCATCCAAAATGGTCTTACTCTCCAGAATGTGTCCGATCTGACCAATCTTTCCAAGCCTCTGTTGTCCCAGATAGAAAATGACATGGCGGCCCCTCCTATCGCCACACTATTGAAGATCTCAGGGGCCCTAGGCGTTGACATAAGCTATTTTTTTCAGAGGAACTCCGTCCCGGACCGGATTTCAGTGGTGCGGCGGAACGAACAGCGGGAAGATATGCGCCTCATGCGTGGCCAAGAAGCCAAGGCCGGTTACCGATACGAGTCTTTGGCTTATTCCATGCCGGATAAGCAGATGGAACCCTTTATCGTTGAAATCGAGCCCAGGTCCGAGGATGAGCTTGCGTTCTACAATCACCGTGGAGAAGAGTTTCTCTATGTGCTGAGCGGCTCCATGGAATTCAGAGGAGCGGACCGGATCATCAAACTGGGCCCGGGAGACAGCTTGTACTTTGATGCGGGGATATCTCATGCAGTGCGGGGACTGAGAGGCAAAAAGGTTCGAGCGCTTGCCGTGATTTACGCTCCTCGGTGACGGACCGTTTCACGGAAAGGACCGGTATCCTCGGCCCGAAAGCCGAGGCTGGGTAGCCTACAAAAGAGCGACGCGGCAGGATTCATAGTAATGCACAGGCTAAACAGCGGAGGTAGAGAGTGATCGAAATACGATTCCACGGTCGAGGAGGCCAAGGCGCTGTCGTGGCATCCAGAGTTTTAGCTGAAGCGTGCTTCCAGGAAGGGAACTTCGTGCAATCTTTTCCTGCGTTCGGTGCGGAGCGCCGTGGGGCCCCTGTGGCCGCGTTCACAAGAGTAGATAGGAACCCCATCCGAATAAGGACCCAGATTTATACCCCTGACCACGTGGTTGTTTTGGACCCCTCGTTACTTGATACCACCGAGGTGACTTTGGGACTCAAAGCGATGGGATGGGTTGTGATCAACAGCGAGGCGTCTCCGGGAGACATACCTGGTTTGGAAGCCTACCAAGTGGCTACCGTGGATGCAGGACATGTGGCGGCGAAGCACGGGCTCGGGAGCGCCACGTCTCCCATTGTAAATACTGCGATCCTAGGCGCGGTTGCCAGGGCAACAGGAGCGGTCGGGATTGAAGCAGTGTGCCGCGCCATTCGTGAAACCGTGCGTAACAAACCGGAAGCCAACGCTGAGGCCTGTCTTGAGGCATATGAGCTGACACGCATCTCAAACAAGTCGCAACAGTGACTAGCGGAGGCGAAGTTCATGTCAAACGAGCTTGCTGCGGATCCAAAAAGATTGCCGCCGGCCTCGATAACATTTTCAGACATGTCATGGAATCGGACCGGAAGCTGGAGATATTTGAAGCCCAGGTTCGTACACAAGATTTCACCCTGCAACAGCGCTTGTCCCGCGGGAAATGACGTGGAAGGTTTCGTCTTCCTCACGGGTGAAGGACGGTATCAGGAGGCGTTGCAACTCATACTGGAGGAAAGCCCGTTTCCAGGTGTATGCGGTCGGGTCTGTTACCATCCGTGTGAGTCCTCCTGTAACCGTAAAACGCTCGATGAGGCGATTTCGATAGCCGGCATAGAACGTTTTGTGTCGCAGTACGAGCCTCTGCATCCTACAAAACCCGAGAAGGCGCGTCAGAGGCGAATTGCAGTTGTAGGTTCCGGCCCGGCAGGGCTCACCTGCGCGTATCATCTGGCAAAGCTGGGCTACCGCGTCACGGTGTTTGAAAAGGCAACCGCGCTGGGTGGGATGCTGCGACTGGGCATCCCGGCTTATCGCCTTCCCCGAGCGATACTCGACCGAGACATCGGACGAATCCTGACCTTGGGAGTTGAAGTAAAGACCGAATGCTGCGCGGGCCGCGACGTGCCTTGGCAAGACCTCATGGCCTGGGACGCGGTGTTCCTTGCGATTGGGGCGCACAATGTGGCGTCCCTTGGGATCGAGGGGGAACGCTTGGAAGGGGTCCTCGCGGGTACCACATTCCTCGGGGCTCTTAACATGGGCCATCCCATTTCACTCGGCCGACGGGTGGCGATCATTGGTGGCGGAAATACGGCCATTGATTGTGCCCGCGCGGCGCTCCGCCTTGGTTCCCAGCCTTTGATCGTGTACCGGCGGACCCGAGACCAGATGCCCGCGATAGAGGCTGAAGTCGAGGAAGCGCTACAGGAGGGGATTGAGGTAGAGTGGCTGGCATCCCCAGTCTCGTTGCGGAGTAAGAACGGCCATGTAACCGGTCTGGAATGTATCCGCAATCGGCTGACCGAGGCTGATGAAGGGGGGCGTGCCAGACCTCAGCCGATTCCGGGTTCTGAGTTCACGCTCGACGTGGACGGCGTAATCTCGGCGGTGGGAGAGCTGGTGGACACAAAGAATCTCCCTGGAAATATACGAATTAGCGGCCTCGCGGTGGAAATCGATTCCTGGGGCCGAACGTCGCTTCAACGGGTCTGGGCAGGGGGCGATGCAGGCACTGATCCTCGTATGGTGGTCCACGCAATCGGTGCAGGGAAGAGAGCGGCCCTATCCATGCACGCTCATTTTGTAGGAGAAGACACGGCCGCACTCGACAGAGAGGTCCGCGTAGGGCCGAACGGCTACGTCTCCATGCAGCGTTACCTTAACCGTGACGCCATTGATGTGAAAGCGGTACCTGAAGTTGTCAAGCCGGAAGATGTCAATCTCGACCATTTCGAACCGATGGACCGGGTCGGTTCGCGGACTATCGATCTCAACGAGAGGGTCCGAGGTTTTAGCGAAGTGAATGAGGGATACGATGAACAGGCTGTGGCGCAGGAGGCGCACCGGTGTTTCCATTGCGGGGCCTGCGACCTTTGTGGGATTTGTTTTAGATTCTGTCCGGATCTGGCCATCAAAATGGGTGATGTTCCCGGAAACAATCTCCTGGATGAGTTTTATTGTAAGGGTTGCGGAATCTGTGCAGAAGAGTGCCCGCGTTCCGCCATCGTTATGGAGAGAGAAAGATGAAAAAAGTCCTCATGGGTGATCACGCCGTGTCACAAGGTGTGAGACTCTGCCGCGCCCAGGTGATTGCCGCCTATCCCATTACGCCTCAGACGTTCATAGTCGAGGAACTATCTGAGATGTGCGCTGACGGGCGTCTGGATGCTCGCTTCATAATGGTGGAATCGGAACACTCTGCTATGGCATGTGTGATAGGCGCTTCAGCCGCGGGCTCACGGGTCTTCACTGCGACTTCATCACACGGCCTTGTTTTGATGCATGAAGTTCTTCACTGGGCCGCGGGAGCGAGGCTGCCGGTCGTCATGGCAAACGTTAACAGGACGCTGGGACCGCCTTGGAATATTTTGTGTGACCATAGCGACAGTATGGCCCAGCGTGACACCGGCTGGATACAGTTGTATGTCGAAAGCAACCAGGAGGCGCTGGACACAGTCATTCAGGCGTACAGAATAGCGGAACAGGTCCAGTTGCCGGTGATGGTTAATCTGGACGGCTTCTTCCTATCTCATACCGCGGAAGTGGTGGATGTCCCGGACCAGCAGCAGGTGGATGCCTTTCTGCCCGCATTTACTCCTGAATTCAAGCTTGATATCGAGGACCCGCATACCTTTGGCGCCATGTGCCTGGACTCGAACTTTATGCGACTAAGGCAGGGAATTCAGCAGGCGATGGACCAATCCAGAGAAGTGACCGTTCAGGTGGACAAAGCCTTTGGTGACATGTTCGGTAGATATTACGGCGTTGTAGAGCCTTATCGGCTGGATGGGGCTGAGACGATTCTGGTCACCGCTGGCACTGTGACGAGCACCTCTCGGGTCGTGGTGGATTCACTCAGGGAAAAGGGTGAGCCGGTGGGCCTCTTAAAAATTCGGATGCTGAGACCTTTCCCATTTGAGTGGATTCGTGCTCTTCTCGGTGAGGCCAGGCAGATAGCGGTAATCGACCGAAGCATTTCTTATGGATTGAGCGGCGGGCTGGCGGCAGAGATCAGGTCGGCTTTGTATGATCTTGAGGGAGCGCATCCTCAGGTCTTTGGATACATAGCCGGTCTAGGTGGGAAGGACTTGGTGCCGGAGGATATCGAACATATGGTTTTCCAATGTTCCGAGCAGCGGCGGCCTCCTCGCGAAGACCTTTGGATAGGGGTTTAATCATGACAGCGCAAATCGCGGCTGAGAGAGATCTTATGGGACCGGGACATCTGGCGTGTGCCGGTTGCGGAGCTGCCTTGGCCATGCGTTATGCTCTAGAGGCGTTGGGACCACGCACGATAGTGGTGCTCCCCGCGTGCTGTTGGTCAATCATCTCCGGACCTTTTCCACATTCGGCTCTGCGCGTACCTACATTTCATACGGCATTTGAGACTGGGGCCGTGACCGCTGCCGGCATTCGAGCCGCGATGGACATGCAGGGCAAATCAGATGTAAATGTTATGGCGTGGGCCGGTGACGGCGGCACATTCGACATCGGACTACAGGCTTTATCAGGCGCGGCTGAACGCAATGACGACATAATCTTTATTTGCTACGATAACGAAGCTTACATGAATACAGGCATACAGCGGAGCTCGGCCACGCCGGACGGGGCCTGGACCACGACCACTCCGAAGGGAAAGCCGCACGCCAAAAAGGACATTATGAGAATAATGGCCGCGCACAGGATTCCTTACGCTGCCACGGCATCCATCGCTTTCCCGGAGGATTTCATAAACAAATTGAAAAAAGCCGCCGGGATCGCCGGAACGCGATTTTTCCATGTTCTGGCCACTTGTCCGGTTGGCTGGAGAATACCGTCAGATCTCTCTGTGAAAATGGCGAGACTCGCGGTGCATACCAACTCGTTCCCGTTGTACGAGGTGGAGGACGGTGAGCGCTATCACATAACGGTTCAGTCTCGCAATCTTCCTGTAAAGCAGTATCTTAAGCCGCAAGGCCGTTTTCATAATTTAACCGAAGAGATGATCGACTCAATACAGCGGCAAGTCGACCGGAACTGGACCAAATTGAACCGGCAGGTGAGCCAAACCGCAGGCAGTGAACATTGATGTAGAAATACCATCGCGATGGGTTAGAGCAATTGCCAAAAATTTTGTCCGATTCGAGGTAGCCTTACACCGTCATTCCGGCGTAGGCCGGAATCCAGTCTTTTCAATCCCGCGTTCTGCGCGGGACTGGACCCCGGCCTTCGCCGGGGTGACGGATCAGGACAAGGCCATTATTTTTGACATTTGCTATAACTTAACAATTCGTAAACGCGACTACAAACTATGAGCGACTGAAATCGCAATAGAAACGGATGTCTTCGCTATGAATCCTTGAGGACTGAACGGATCTGGCTCTTCAATCTTGGCAGATCTTCGGTCACCACACGCCACACGATGTCGAGGTCGATTTCAAAGTACTTGTGCACAAGGACGTGGCGCATGCCGACGATGTCGGACCAGGGAATCTCGGGAGTCCTGTCTTTGAAATCCTTCGAGAGACCAAGTGCCGCTTCACCAATCACCTGAACGTTGCTCGTCACCCAATTCTGGATTAGCTCGTCGAGTCTAAAGGTTTCTTCCCCGCGTAAAGCGTACTTTTCAATTCGTCCTATCGCTTCGAGAATGTCCTTCAAACGTTCTCGATCATCTCTCATAAGGGCACTGCTTCTTTCATAACCCGTTCACGGATTCGTTTTCTCAACCCTTTCTCTGTGACCACGTCAACCTTCACTCCCAGCAGATCATTCAGGTCCGACCAGAGACCTCCAAGATCGAGCAGGCTGCGGCCCGGTTCCATATCAACTAGAATGTCTACGTCGCTCTCTGCATCGGCCTGTCCGCGCACCACTGACCCAAAGAGACGTAGATTGCGTGCCCCGCGACGTGCCGCTATCCGTAGGATCTCTTCCCGCTTTTCTTTCACGAGCGCACTAATGTTCACAAGTTTCGCCTGTCAAAATCGTTTACTAGGCCACCCCATGTATATCGAAGAACTAGAGCAACCTCAATATAAGATCAACCCAATTCTTGAGAGCTACAGAGAATATAACTCTCCATACTTGATCTCCAAATAATCTAGCAGGAACTGAGGCTTAAGGTTTTCGCCGGTAACTCTTGTTAACAGTTCGCGCGGCCGATATGTGGAGCCCTTCGAGTGGATGTTTTTTCTCAGCCAATTTAGCAAGCCTTCAAATTGCCCATTAGATATTGAAGAATCCAGTTCTCCAAGATCCTGTTTCGCTTGATTGAGGAATTGAGCGGCGTAGAGGTTCCCCAGGGTGTAAGTGGGGAAGTATCCTATCGAGCCCGAGGACCAGTGAACGTCTTGCATCACTCCCTGCGAGTAATCCGGAGGTATTAGTCCCAGGTACTCGTTCATCTTGCCGTTCCACGCGGAAGGCAGATCGTCTACTTGGATGTCCCTGCGGATCAGAGCCACTTCCAGCTCGAAACGCAAGAGTATGTGCAGATTATAAGTAACCTCATCCGCCTCGACCCTTATCAGACTCGGCTTCACCTCGTTGACCCCAAGAAGGAAGGCCTCGAATGGGACTTTGGTCAAAGAAGCAAACCTGGACTGGGCAATCGGATAGAAGTGCTCCCAGAAAGCTTTCGAGCGCGCCACCATGTTCTCCCACATCCTGGATTGCGACTCATTGACACCCAGGGAGATTGGACGACAGATCGGGGTGCCCCAGTGCTCCAGCGGCAAACCTTGATGGTAGATGGCATGTCCCGCCTCGTGGATTACAGCAAAGAATGCTTCATTGAAATAATCCTCGCTATATCGAGTGGTTATTCGCACGTCACCAGGACCTATGCCGGTGGTGAATGGATGTGCAGATACGTCCAATCTTCCGGCATCGAGGTCGTAGCCGATCTGACGCGCGACATCGAGTGCAAACGACCTCTGGTCTTCCAGTAAGAAGTGGCCGTGCACTGCGGAGACATCCGCCTGCTTCGGACTTCCCTGAATGCGCTGGATCAGATCAACAAGTTGCGCACTAAGTCGTTTGAATATGGGCTCAAGATTCCTCGCCGTCTCTCCCTGCTCATACACGTCCAACAGGGCATCATACGGTTCCTGTGCATATCCGACAGCTTCGGCCTCCTCCCTTTTGAGAGACACGATTTTTTCCAGGTAGGGCCTGAAAAGAGGCCAATCATTCCTGGGGCGGGCCCGTTCCCAGACGGCTTGTCCTTCGGCCGCTGAACGGGCCAGTTCGACCGCGAGTTTTTCCGGGATCTTCGTGGCACGGTCGTAAACCCTCCTCCATTCCCGCGCATTTACGGCTTCAACAGACTCAGGATCATGGACCATTGCCGAACCCTCAATTTCGGCCAACCATTCTCCCACAAGAGGATCTGTCATCATCTTGTGGCGCATTCCTGCAAGCGAGGCCGACTGGTTGACCCTGTGAGCATGGCCCTTCGGAGGAATCTGCGTACGCTGGTCCCAGTCCAGGACGGCCATGGCGGAGCCCAAGTACGCGAGTTCTTTGCTACGCTTCGACAATTTCTCATAAGCTTC
>Ga0335071_10001366_pt1 | contig 26245 bp, 23 predicted proteins | sample Lox_Sample_15_FD_206724 | JGI IMG/M metagenome (GOLD analysis project Ga0335071, IMG submission 206724) | Soil microbial communities from Loxahatchee National Wildlife Refuge, Florida, United States - Lox_Sample_1.5 | ecosystem: Environmental > Terrestrial > Soil > Wetlands | place: USA...
AGATGCGCCGCTTCCTGGCGGCGCGCGGGCCGTCGGAGCGCGACCCGCGCGCCCGACTGCGCATCCTCGTCACGCGCTGGCCCGAGGCGCTCGCCGCGGTGGGCGCCTCTGGCGCGCTCTGGTTCCTCCTGGTGCCCGGCTCGACCGTCTCGGAGTTCGAGCGCACCATCCCGGTCGTGGTCGAGAACCTTCCCGCCGGCTACGAGCTCGCGGCGGTCGACCCGCCCGAGGTGCAGGTCGTCTTCCGCGGCTCGCGGCGCAGCGTGTACCTGGTCGGCGCCAAGGCGAAGGCCGAGGCGCACGTCGACGCGCTCCTGGCGCAGCTCGGGCGCCGCACCTTCGAGGTCGGGCCCGACCAGGTGCGCCACCCGGACGCCTGGACGCCGGTGCACGTCGAGCCGGGCCGCATCAAGCTGTCGATCGTCGCGAAGAACGGCGGCTCCACCGACAAGCCGGCGCCCGACAAGCCGCCTACCGCCGAGAACTGAGCCTCGGCGTCAGGTCCGCGACGAGCCGACGTCGCCGCGGCTCGGAGGCGCGCTCGCGGCGCCGTTGCCGTCGGTGATCGAGCGGACCTCGTCGTGCAGGCGGCGCCGGATGCGCCACCACCAGACCAGCTCGACCCCGAGCATCGCGACACCGAACGGGATCGCGATCAGGCCGGGTCCTGGAAGCAGGACCATCGAGGCGCACACGACCAGGAAGGTCGAGCCCACCGCCAGGAGGAGGAGGTTGCGCGCCGTCTTGTGGGTCGTCCGGAGCAGCGTCTCCGCGTCGGTCTCGACCGACATCGACGGGGGCGCGACCTCGCGGCCGGCGGCGAAGACGGACAGCAGCACGCCGATCGACAGGATTCCGATGATCACCCAGAGCGAGACGTCGATCGGGATCGGCTCGAAGTGCGCGAGGATCATCTTCACGCCGACGAAGAAGAGGATGAACACGAGCGAGAACTTGAGGTAGCGGAAGCGCTCCATCAGCGGCGCGATCGCGAAGTACAGGCTCCGCAGCCCGAGGATCGCAAAGACGTTCGAGGTGAACACCAGGAACGGATCCTGCGTGACGGCGAAGATCGCCGGGATCGAGTCGACGGCGAAGAGCACGTCCGAGCTCTCCACCATCAGGAGCACCAGAAAGAGCGGAGTCACGGCGCGGCGGCCGGCTACCTCGACGAAGAAGTGCTGGTTGTGCAGATCGGTGGTCACCGGATAGAGCTTGTGGGCGATGCGCACCACGAAGTGGCGCTCGGGATCGAGGTCCTCCTGCCCCGCCATCAGGAGGCGCACCGCCGTCAGGATCAGGATGCCGCCGAAGACGTAGACGATCCACGCGAAGCGCGCGATCAGCGCCGCGCCGAGGCCGATCATCACGCCGCGCAGCAGGAGCGCCCCGAGCACGCCCCAGAACAGCACGCGGTGCTGGTATGCCAGCGGGATGCGGAAGTGCGCGAAGATCAGCGCGATCACGAAGACGTTGTCGAGCGAGAGGCTGTACTCGAGCAGGTAGCCGGTGAAGAACTGCAGCGCCGCGCTGCGGCCGTCGAGTGCGTGGCCGAAGTGTGTCCCCACGCCCCAGAGATGGTGCTCGTAGAGGAAGTACACCAGCACGTTGAAGGTGAGCCCGAGCGTGACGTAGAAGGCGGTCCAGCCCAGGGCCTCGCCCATGCGGACCGCGCGGGCGTCGCGGCGGAAGACCCCGAGGTCGAGCGCGAGCAGCGCACAGACGAGCAGGACGAAGACGACCCAGGGCAGCCAGTGCATGGGGTGAGTCAGGGTACCTCGCCGGGTTGCGCTCGGATACCCTCCGCCGCCATGGAGGAGACGGACCTCTACGCGGCGCTCGGCGTGCCGCGCGACGCCGACGAGGATCAGATCCGCAAGGCCTACCGCAAGCTCGCTCGGCGCTACCACCCCGACGTGAATCCCAACGACAAGAAGGCCGAGGAGCGCTTCAAGGAGATCTCCTTCGCGTACGACGTGCTCTCGGATCCGGAGAAGCGCGCGCGCTACGACGAGTTCGGAACGCAGGGCCTCGCGCCGGGCTTCGACCCCGAGCAGGCACGCGCCTACCGGCGCTGGTCCGAGGGCGCGCGGCGCAGCCCCGAGCACGAGGAGTTCGCCGAGGCGATCGACCTCGAGGACCTGCTGTCGCGGCTCGGCGGCTCGGGCTTCGCGCGCGGCCAGTGGCGGACCCGCTCCGGCCGCGACGCGCACGCCGAGATCGAGGTCGACTTCGCCGACGCGGCGCTCGCGCGCGAAGTGCGCGTCCAGATCGAGGGGCGGAGCGGACTGCGCGTGCGGGTGCCGGCGGGCGCCCACGACGGCACGCGCATCCGGCTGGCGGGGCAGGGCGAGCCGGGCGCCGAGGGCGGCGCCGCCGGGGATCTGTACGTCACGCTGCGGGTGCGGCCGCATCCCTTCTTCACGCGCGACGGCGACGACCTCGCGCTCCAGCTCCCGGTCACCATTCCGGAGCTCGTGCTCGGCGCGGAGATCGAGGTGCCGACGCTCGACGGCACCGCGTCGGTGCGCATCCCGCCGCACTCGAAGGCGGGCCAGCGCCTGCGGCTGCGCGGAAAGGGCGCCGCCCGGCGCGGCGGCGAGCGCGGCGATCTCTACCTGCGGCTCGCGCCCGAGCTCCCCGACGCGACGGGGGGCGAGCTCGACGAGATCGCGAAGCGGATGGAGCCGCTCTACGCCGACCGCGACGTCCGCGCGCGCCTCAAGGGGAAGGCATGACGGTCTACACGCTCCGTGAGATCTGCCAGATCCTCGAGATCGACGAGTCCTTCGGATCCGAGCTCGAGCGCGAGGCGATCATCGCCGCCGACGAGCCCGCCGGCGGCGCGGTGCGCTACTCGGCGCGCATGCTCGAGCGAGCGCGCGTCGCCTACCACCTGGTCCACGACCTCGACGTGAACCTCGCCGGCGCTGCGGTGATCGTCAGGCTGCGGGAGGAGATGGTGGTGCTGCAGCGGAGCGTGCGGGACCTGGCAGCGGAGCTGGAGCGCCGGCGGGGGTAGCCTCGGGCTCGTCGTCCTCCGTCGGGTCCGCCGGATCGCGCTCGAGCCAGCCGCGCCGCCAGAACCAGGTGACGAGCCCTCCGGCGATCAGGAGCATCACCGCCCAGACGGCGTAGTAGCCGTAGTGCCAGTGCAGCTCGGGCATGTACTCGAAGTTCATGCCGTAGACGCCCACGATGAAGGAGAGCGGCAGGAAGATCGTGCCCATCACGGTGAGTGTTTTCATCACCTCGTTGAGCCGGTTGCTCACGCTCGAGAGGTAGACGTCCATCAGCCCGACCGAGAGCTCGCGGTAGCTCTCGATCGTGTCGAGCGCTTGGAGCGAGTGGTCGTGCGCGTCGCGCAGGTAGACGCGCACCGGGGCGGTGAAGGGCCCCTCCTCGGAGCGCATCATCTGCGCGAGCGCGTCGCGCTGGCGCCACAGCATTCGGTGCATCGCGATCAGCGTCCGGCGCACCGCGTGCACGCGCGAGAGCGTCGCGCGCCGCGGCCGCTGGATCACCTCCTCCTCGAGGTCCTCGAGCACGCCCGCGATCTCCTCGATCGCCGGGAAGTAGCTGTCGATGACCTCGTCGACCAGCGCATAGGCGAGGAAGTCGACGCCGAGCCGCCGGATCTGCCCCGCGCCGGCGCGCAGGCGCTCCCGCAGCGGATCGAAGCAGTCGCCCGGATGCTCCTGGATGCTCACGACCCAGGCCGGCCCGAGGATCAGCGTGAGCTGCTCGAGCTCGAGGCTGTTGTCCTCGCAGAACTCCGCCATCTGCGTCACGATCAGGTGTCGGTCGCCATAGTCCTCGAACTTCGGGCGCTGTGGCACGTTGGCCGCGTCTGCGACCGCGAGCGGGTGCACCTCGAGGCCGTCGCGGATCCACTCGAGCACCGCGCCGTCGCCGAGGCCCTGCACGTCGATCCACGTGATGCCGGGCGCGTAGGCCGCCGCGACCAGCTCCTCGGCGCTCGCGATCTCGTGCTCCTCGCAGTGCGCTGCGTCGTAGACCATCGCGCGGACGCGAGTCGGGACGGTGTCGGGCGGCAGCACGATGGCGCCGGGCCGCGAGCCCGGCGGCGGCGCGCGCCGCGCAAAGAGGTCCGACGTCCCCGAGATGCGCACCGAACACCCTCCGCCGGAAGACTACGGCTCCGGGTCGGCTTGCGCCGTGGGGAGCACCGGGCCCTGGAGCGCCCCTTCGGTCGGGCTCACCGCGACGGTGCGCAGCTCGAGCGGCGCCTCCGGCGCCGCGACGTCGGCGACCCCGCGCAGGACCCCGAGCGAGAGCGCCCGCATTCCCGCCGAGAGGGCGAAGAGGCCGAAGTAGCTGGCGCGGCTGGGACCCAGGTGGGCGAAGAGCACGCTCCCGAGGCTCGCGCCGCCCGCGATCGCGGCCGCGTTCGCGAGGTTGAAGATCGTCAGCACGCCGGTGCGCTCGGCCTCGGGGATGTGCTCGAAGTACGAGAGCAGGATCGCGAGCTCGAGCGCGCCCCAGGCCACGCCGGAGGCCACCTGCATGGCCACGAGCGCCGGGAACCAGTCGGTGAGCATCCAGAGCAGCGGGAGCGGCACGATGCCGAGGCCGCCGGCCCACAGGAGCCAGCGGGCTCCGTGCCGGTGCGCGAGCCGGCCGAGCGCGGGGAGCGCCGCGATGCGGGCCGCGAAGACGGTCGCGATCAGCACCGTGAAGCGCCCATAGGAGAGCGCGAGCGGTCCGAGCAGGTAGGGCGCGAAGAAGGGCGCCGAGAGGTTCACGGCGATCTGCATCGAGAGCAGGTAGCCGAGCAGGCTGCCGTCGCGGGTGCGGAAGCGGCGCGCGAAGTCGACGAACGACACGTGCCGGTGCTCGTCGGAGTACGGGACGGGCTCGCTCTGGCTCGCGAGGAAGCCGGCCGAGGCGAGGCGAGCGGCGGCGGCGATCGCGAACAAGCCTGCGAAGAACCCGAGGTGCCCGCTCCGCCCGCCGCCGAGCTCGAGCCACGCGCCGCCGCCGAGCACGCCGGCGAGCACCGCCACCTGGCACCAGCGCGAGCGCAGGGCGAAGAAGCGCGCGCGCTCCTCGCTCGGGATCAGCGTCCCGACCCAGGTGTTCCAGGCCGGCCCCGTCCCCATCCCGAAGCCCCAGTAGGCGGCCGCCGCCGCGAACACCCAGGTGCGCGACACGTCGCCGCGGAGCGCCTGCACGATGAGCGGTGCGAAGCTCGCCGCCTGCAGGAGCGCGCACGTCACGACCCAGCGACGGTGCGACCGCAGCCGGCGAACGGCCGCGGGCGAGACGAGCTGCAGCACCGCGCCGGCGAGGAGCGGGACCGTGGCGACCAGGCCCGCGGAGATCTCGCCGAGCCCGGCCGCCAGCACGAAGGCGGCGAGGTACGACTCGCCGATCCCCACCATCACGCTGAACGCGACGCCGTCCGACAGGATCGCGCGCCGGTCGCGGCGGTGGCGGATCGCGTCGATGGCTACTCCGGGACCTTCATGCCGCGCTGCACCGCCGGCCGCTCGCGGATGCGCTCGAGCCATGCCACCACGCGCGGGCGCTCGAGCAGCGGCGGCGCCTTCAGCATCAGCATCGCGGCGAGCCACGGGTAGTGCATGATGTCCCCGATCGAGTACTCGCCGGCGAGATACGGGCGCCCGTCGGCGAGGATGCGGTCGAGCACGCCGATCAGCCGCGACACCTCGTCGCCGAAGACCTGCATCATCTCGGCGTTGCGCTCGTTCGCGGGCTTGCGGAGCTGCGCGCCGAGCCGCCCCAGGTTCGGGCCGATGCCGCCGGTCTGGAAGAAGGCGTACTGGATCGCGTGGATGCGGCCGGCCGGGTCGGCGGGAAGGAGCTTGCCGAACTTCTCGGCGAGGTGGAGCAGGATCGCGCCCGATTCCCACACGACGAGCCCGTCGTCCTCGAGCACGGGGATCTTGTTGTTGGGGTTGAGCCGCAGGAACTCGGGGGTCGTCTGCTCGTTCTTGTCGAGGTGCACCCAACGCACCTCGTAGGGGACGCCGAGCTCCTCGAGCGCGATCGAGACCTTGCGGCCGTTCGGGGTCTGGGCCGTATGGAGGCGGATCATCGGGGCTCCTCTGGGGCGCGCGAGCCCCGACGGTACCACGAAGTCCGGGATCGACGAGCGATCTGCCGCGGGTGTAGAGTGGCCGCGTGACCCGGGGCGTCGGGTATCTGGCCTTCCTTCTCGCCTCGCTCGTGCTCGCGAGCGTCGCTCGCGCCGACGACGTGCCGCCGGAGGCGGTGATCGCGACGATCCCGTTCGAGGTGAGCCACGAGCCCAATCGGATCCGCTTGAACCTCGCACAGGATGGCGCTCCTCCGTTCGAGCTCTGGCTCGACACCGGCGCCGAGTACTCGGTCCTGACGCCGCTCGCCGCGCGCCGGCTCGGCGTGGTCGTCTCGCGCACGAAGGACGATGCGTACCGACGCGCCACGCGGCTCGGCGTCGACCTGCAGTTCTATGTCGACACGAGGAGGAGCGACACCGGCGCGAGGACAGGCTGGGAGTACGGGCTCCTCGGTGGGAACCTGCTGCACAACTACGTCGTCGACTTCGACTTCCGGGGGCGCCAGATCCGATTCCTCGATCCGAAGAAGTACGCGGTGCCCGGCTCGACGGCCGAGCCCGAAGCGGCCGTTGTACCGATTCGCGCGGGGGCCAACCGGCCGGTCGTGGAGATCCGCATCAATGGTCGGCCGCTGAGCGTGCTCGTCGACACCGGATGCCAGGCTCCAGCAATCCTCTCGGGCGAGGCTGCGCGCGAGATCGGCATCGATCCCGAGACGCTTCCGGACTACGGCCAGGGCGGGACCGCGGTGGGCCCGATGAAGCTTCGATTCCTCGAGGCGGCGGAGGTCGAGATCGGCGGGATGCATTTCACCGACGTGCCGATCAAGGTGGCGCCGCACGGCTGGTACGGAATGAGCGGTGAGACCAAGGACTCGGTCATCGGCTATGACCTCCTCTCGCGCTTCCGCACGCGGATCGACTATCCGCACGCGCGGATGTGGTTGAAGCGCGAGCAGAAGATCGTCCCCTACTACGGCGTCGATTACGCCGCGACCCGGGCAGGCGGCGCCCTGCTCTATCCGATCGGCGGCGGGCGCTATCGCGTGATGTACCTCTTCCCGGATTCGCCCGCTGTCCACCTGGGCCTCAAGTCGAGCGACGTGGTGATGCCGCAGACGGCGGATGGAGAGGTGCGTACGGACGCGCAGCTCATCGAAGCGATCCGCACGGGCCAGCGCATCCGCGTCGCGCGCAAGATGAACGACACCTGGGTCGACCTCGACCTGCCGGACGACCCGATGCTCCAGGGGCAGGGGAAGTGAACGCGTCGCGAGCGGCGCGGTGGGCATGCCTCTCCAGCTGCGCTCTGCTGGCATTCGGCCTGGGTGCCAGGGCCGACGACGTGCCGCCGGAGGCGGTGGTCGCGATATTTCCGTTCGGGACCGGCGATCGGGCCAGCCAGATTGTGCTGAATATCGCGGCTGACGGGACCCCTCCCTGCGAGCTGCTCGTCGCGACTGGCTCGAGCTATTCCGCTGCATCCGGGCGGGCAATCTCGCGCCTGAACGAGGCCCTCGGTCGTATCGGCCGCGTTCCCTTCAGCGCAGCGACTGCGTTGCAGAGTGGTTGGCTCAACCTTCATGAGAGGATCTTCCACCAGTTCAATGACAAGGAGTGCTCTGGGGTAATCGGTGGCAGTTTGCTGCGCGACTACGTTGTCGACCTCGACTTCGCTGCGAAGCGCGTTCGATTTCTCGATCCGCTGAAATTCGCGACTGCGGAGTCGACCCAGGATCCGCAAGAGGCGGTGATTCCGATCCAAATGCACAGTGACGTTCCGTCGATCACGATCGAGATCGACAGGAAGCCGGTCGATGTCTTCCTTGCCACCGAAGCGTTCCCTGCCGTGGCGCTTTCGAACAGGTCGGCCGCGCGGATCGGGATCGACACGGACGCTCTCCCGCGCGGGCTCGACTCGAAGTTGGTCGGCCGCAACACAGCACGCGTCAGACCCCTGGAAGTGACGACTCTCCGCATCGGCGGCTTGGGCTTCGAATCAGTTCCGGGGATCGTCGCGCCTCATGACCTGTATTTCGTGGGCGGCCACGCGAGCGACTCGGGCATTGGATACGACCTGATCTCCTCTCTTCGCGTTCGCATCGACTATGCGCGCAGACGCCTTTGGATCCGGAAGGAGAGCAGCACCGTCAGGTTTCTCGGCGTGGACTATGCAGTCGCTCGACAGGTCGGTGTCCTCATTTTCCCGACCGATCTTCCCCCGCTGGTAGAAGTCATCCGGGTTCTCCCCGGCACGCCCGCAGAGCGGATGGGCTTGCTCCCGGGAGATATCTTTGCGCCTCACGTGGACAATGGCAGCCACTTGGACGAGCGCCAGATCGAGGCGCTCAGGTGGGGGAAGTCATGCACGAGCTCCACGCCGATCGAGATCACCGAGGCGATCCGGGCGGGCGAACCAGTGCGCATACTCCGCAACACCGAAGGTCGATATCGGGAGCTCGATCTCCAGGGGCCGACTACCACGACCGGCTCGGTGACGCACTGACGCGCGGTGACCGCGTCCTCGCTTGGTTGCTATTCGTATTCCTGTGACGGCGGCCGAGGCACATCACGGAGATCCGCTGCGAAGCCTACTCGACCACCTCGATCTCGCGCCGCTCGGCGGCGACCGCTTCGAGGCGCGGGCCGGCGGGGGGATGCGGCGGCTGTTCGGCGGGCTGATCGCGGCGCAGTCGGCCGTGGCCGCCGCGCACACCGTCGAGGGTCCGCGCCTGCACTCGCTGCACGGCTACTTCCTGCGCCCGGGCCGCCCCGGCGTGCCGCTGCGCTTCGAGGTCGTGCGGCTGCGCGACGGGCGAAGCTTCGCGACGCGGCGGGTGGTGGCGCTCCAGCACGGCGAGGCGATCTTCGAGCTGGCCGCGAGCTTCACCGCGCACGAGGAGGGGGTGGCGCACGCCTTCGAACCGCCGCCCGAGGCCGTGCCCGCGCCCGAGGGATTGCCGGACTGGGAGACGCTGCGCCCGCTCGAGACGGGCGAGGGGCCGCGGCCGCCCGATGCCATCGAGGTGCGCGTCTGCGAGCCGGCGGACGACCGCCCGGGGGCGCGGCCGCCGCCACACCGGACGGTGTGGATGCGCCCGCGCGGGACGCCGCCGGAGGATCCCACCGCGCACGCGGCGCTGCTCGTCTATGCCAGCGACCGCACGCTGCTGCGCACCGCGGCGCGGCTGCACGGCGCGCTGCGCGAGAGGCTTCCCGCGAGCCTCGACCACGCCGTCTGGCTGCACCGGCCGGCGCGCTTCGACGACTGGATCCTCTACGCGACGGAGTCGCCGATCGCCTCCGGCGGGCGCGCCTGGGTCGTCGGGCGCATGCTCTCGCGCCGCGGCGAGCGCCTCGCGACGGTGACGCAGGAAGGGCTCCTGCGCCGGCCGCGCGCAGCGCGGCAGGGCTGACCCTCGATGGCCGGTGCGCCGAAGCGCCTGATCGACCGCAGCGGGCGCGCGATGGTGATCCGGGTCGGCGTGCGCACCCGGCTCCGCGACGATGCCTACTACTGGCTGCTGCGCATGCCGTGGCGCTGGCTCGTCCCGCTGATGTTCGGCGCATGGCTCGCCATCATCGCCGTCTTCGCCGTCCTCTTCTGGCTCGACCCCGACTCCGTCGCGGGCGTGCGCCCCGGCCACTTCGGCGACGTGCTGTTCTTCAGTGTCGAGACGCTCGCCACGATCGGCTACGGCTACGCCGCGCCGCACAGCTTCTACGGCCACGTGCTCGTCACGATCGAGGCGTTCCTCGGCATGCTGGCGATCGCGGTCGCCACGGGGCTCACCTTCGCCAAGTTCTCGCGCCCCACGGCGCGCGTCATCTTCAGCGATCGCGCCGTCGTGTCGACGCACGACGGCGTCTGCATGCTGATGATCCGCATGGCCAACGCCCGCGAGAGCCAGATCGTCGAGGCGAACGTGCGGCTCTCGCTGGCGGTCGACGAGACCACCCTCGAGGGCCGCGCCTGGCGGCGCTTCCACGATCTGCGGCTGGTGCGCCCGAACACGCCGCTCTTCGGCCTGACGTGGAGCGCGATGCACTCCATCGACGAGGGGAGCCCGCTCCACGGCGCCAGCCAGGCCTCGCTCGAGGCGTCGCGCGCGGAGCTGATCGTGAGCTTCACCGGCACCGAGGAGACCTTCGGGCAGACGGTCCACGCGCGCACCGCCTACGTGCCCGCCGAGATCGTCTGGGGCGCCCGCTTCGCCGACGTCTTCGAGGAGACGCCGGAGGGCCGTCGCGTGAACTACGCGCGGCTCCACGAGGTCGAGCCCGCTGACTAGGAGACCGAGGACTCGATCGCCCGCAGCCGGGCCTCGACGTCGCCCGCCGAGGCGGGGCGGTCCTCGGGCCGCTTGGCGAGGAGCTGAAGCACCAGCTCGGCCATCGCGTCCGGGATCCCCTTCGCGAGCCCGCGCGGGTCGGGCGGAGGCGCGCGGCGATGCTGGTCGGCCAGGTCGCCGTCCTGGAACGGAAGCGCGCCCGTCAGCAGCTCGAAGAGCGTGACGCCGAAGGCGTAGAGATCGGCGCGCCCGTCGACCTCGAGGCCCTGGGACTGCTCGGGCGCCATGTACGACGGCGTGCCGCCGATCAGTGTCGCGCGCCGGCGGACCTCTTCGAGCATCTTGGCGAGGCCGAAGTCCATGATCTTGAGCGAGTGGCTGCGCAGCACGAACAGGTTGGCGGTCTTGATGTCGCGATGCACGACGCCGCGCTCGTGCGCGTAGGCGAGGCCGGCCGCGACCTGCTGGCCCAGCCAGGCGACCGGCTTCGCCGCGAAGCGGCCGCGGCGCTGAAGGAGGCCGAGCAGCGGCTTGCCCTCGAGGAACTCCATCGTGATGAAGTAGCTGCCCGCCTCCTGGTCGACGTCGAACACGGTAACGATGTGCGGATGGTTGAGGCGCGCCGCGCTGCGCGCCTCGCGCAGCAGCAGATCGACCGCGCGCGGGTGCTCGCGCAGGCTGTCGGAGATGCGCTTCAGCGCGACGATGCGATCGAGCCGCGTGTCGCGCGCGCGATACACCACCGCCATGCCGCCGCGGCCCACCTCCTCGAGGATCTCGTAGCGGCTCGCCACGGGGTGCTTCGCCGGCGCGTGCGGCCGCGCCTCGGCGGCGGCGTCGGCCTCGATCCGCTTGCGCAGCTCCTCGATGCGCGTAGCGAGGTGCGGGACCGCCGGCTCGCGCAGCCGCGCCGCCTCGAGCGCCTCCAGCGCGAGATCGGCGCGTCCCTCCTCGACCAGCGCCTCCGCCGCCTCGAGGGGATCCGGCGCGGTGGGCGCGAAGGCGAAGTCGAGGCGCAGGGTGCGGCCGGGCTCGACGCGCGCGGCGCGCTGCGCGAAGCAGGGCAGGACGCGGTCGCCGCCCGGGTCGCGCAGCTCGCCCTCGACGACGATCCAGTAGCGACGGGCTGCGAGCTTCGAGAACTGGGCCTCGCGAGTGACGAGGAAGCGCTCCGTGCGCGTCGACTTGGGCGCGAGCGCGGGAGCCGTCGCGGTCGCGCTGGGCACCCCGGCGCGGCGCTCCGACGGCTTCGGCTCGGCGCTCCGCGCCACCCGCACGCGGAAGTTGCCGCGCTGGTCGGGCGGATAGTCGATCACCACCACGAGGTCGCCGCGCCGGCGCATCCGCGCCCAGAGCCGGGCGGCCCCGATCGCGAGGGCAAGGAGCGCGGCCAGGTTCGCGAGCTTGCGCGCGAGCGGGTGCGCGGAGCTGGCTGCGGGGGTCGCTGCGGCCGTGGATCCCGATGCCTGCGCGGGAGTGGGCTCCGCGGGCGCGGCCTCGGCCGGCGCGTTCGGCGCGGGGCTGAGCGGCGCCTCGGGAGCGGCGCTCGGCCGGGGCTCGGACGGCTCCGACGGGAGCTGCGAGAGCGCCTCGCCCTGCGGCTCATCCGGGCTCGTCTGCGGACTCTGCTGCGGGTCCTGCGGCGGGTCGTCGGGGCGTCGCGCCGGGCGCGCGGCGCGCCCGTGGGTGATGCCGAGCTCGCGCAGCACGGGGTAGAGCCTGCGCGGATACCAGTCGTCGCCGCGCGCATCCGGAGGCAGCGCGAGCGCTGCGAGGAGCAACACCTGGACGAGAGCGGCTGCGCGCCTGCTGCCCGAGTCCACGGTCCTCCCTCCATCCCCAGGGGCCGACCCGCCCGCTCGATGAACTGGAGGGCCAGGCGCTGCGCGCCCGGCGTACGGATCGGGCCGACGGCACCCGGGCTGAAGCCGTCACGCGGTAGAGTCGGCGCGTGCCGAGGGTCGGCCTCTTCATCCCCTGCTACGTCGATCAGCTCGCTCCCGGGGTGGGCGTCGCCACGGTGGACGTGCTCGAGCGCGCAGGGTGCGAGGTCGACTACGACCCGGACCAGACCTGCTGCGGGCAGCCCTTCCTGAACCTGGGGCTCGCCGACGAGGCCGCCCGCCTCGCGCGCCGCCACCTCGAGCGCTTCGCCCGCCATGACGCCGTCGTGTGTCCATCGGCGAGCTGCGTCGCGACGGTGCGACGCCACTACGGGGCGCTCGAGGTCGGGGAGGACGACGCGGGCCGGCGCACCCGCGCTCGCACGTTCGAGCTCTCCGAGTACCTGGTCGACGTGCTGGGCCGCATCGACCTCGCCGCTCGCTTCCCCCACCGCGTGGCGCTGCTCCCGAGCTGTCACGGGCTGCGCGAGCTCGGCCTCGGCCGGCCGAGCGAGGCGGTGGGCGGGCCGCCGCAGATCGGCGCCACCGAGCGGCTGCTGCGCGCGGTCGAGGGCCTGGAGCTCGTCTTCGCGTCGCGGCCCGACGAGTGCTGCGGCTTCGGCGGCGCCTTCTCGGTCGAGTTCCCCGAGGTCTCGGGGCGGATCGGGCGCGCCCGCCTCGCCGATCTCGCCGCCACCGGCGCCGCGTACGTCACCGCCACCGACGCGGGCTGTCTGCTGCACCTCGACGGGATCCGGCGGCGGCAGGGCAGGGGGCCCGAGGCGATCCACCTGGCGGAGATCCTGGCGAGTCGATGACCCGGTCCGCAGGCGCGGACCGGGTCAGGGCGCGGCGGGGTAGCGGGCGTGGAGTCGCTCGAGCACCGCGAGGCACTCCGAAGCCGTCTCCCGCAGGATCTCGGCCACCGGCCGCACCGCGTCGATGCGCCCCGCCACCTGTCCCGCGAGCGCGATGCTCGCCTCCATGTCGCCGCCGAAGTAGAGCTTCATCACGCGCTCGCGATCGCCGAACTCGCTCATCGCGTTGTGCTCGGCGTGCTCGAGCGACTCGGAGCGCGCCGTGCGCAGCGCGCGCAGGCCCGGCCCGAAGCGGCGGTTCAGGAAGATGGTGTCGGTCTCGGCGGCCGCGACGATCGCGCGCTTCCAGTTCTCGTGGACCGGCGACTCCCGCGACGAGACCATGCGGGTGCCCATCTGGATGCCCTCTGCGCCGAGCGCGAACGCCGCGGCCATGGTGGCGCCGTCGAGCATGCCGCCCGCCGCGACGATCGGGACCGAGACCCGGGAGGCCACGAGCGGCAGCAGCACCAGGCTCGACACGTCGCGCGGGTTCTTGAAGCCGCCGCCCTCGCCGCCCTCGACCACCAGGCCGTCGACGCCGGCGGCCACCGCCTTCAGCGCGCCGCGCAGCGTCGGCACCACGTGGAAGACGATGAGGCCCGCGGCCTTCAGCGACGCGGTGTAGCGCGTCGGGTCGCCCGCGGAGGTGGTGACGAACCGGACGCCCTGCCCGGCGACGAAGTCGACGATGTTCGGGTCGCGCACGAAGGCCTGCGCGATGTTGACGCCGAACGGCTTGTCGGTGAGATCGCGCATCTTGCGGATCTCGTCCTTCACCGCGTCCAGCTCGCCCGAGGAGGTCTCGATGATGCCGAGGCCGCCCGCGTTCGAAACGGCCGACGCGAGCTGAGCGCGCGCGATCCAACCCATCGGAGCCTGGATGATCGGGAGCTCGACGCCGAGCAGCTCGGTGACTCGGTTCGCGAATCGCATTCGCGCCATCCTATCATGCCGCCCCGTGGTGCTCCCGCTCGACCTGCAGGCGCGCGCCGTACTGCCCGACGACGAGGCCGTGGCCCGCCACGATGCGTCGGTCTGGGCGCTCCGCCGGAAGCGCGACGCGGCCGCCGCCGCGGTCCCCGACTTCGAGGCGCTGCGGGAGCGAGCCGCCGCGATCAAGGACCACGCGCTCGATCACCTCGACGTGTACCTCGAGCGCTTCGAGGCGCGCGCCCGCGAGGCCGGCGCCGTGGTGCACTGGGCCGAGGACGCGGCGGCCCTGCGCGGGATCGCATCACGCCTGCTCGCCGAGCGCCGGGTGGAGCGCGTCGTGAAGAGCAAGTCGATGCTGACCGAGGAGTGCGCGCTCAATCCGCACCTCGAGGCGCGCGGCATCGAGGTGGTGGACACCGACCTCGGCGAGCGCATCGTGCAGCTCGGGGGGGAGCCCCCGTCGCACCTGATCGTGCCCGCCATCCACAGGACGCGCGCGGAGATCGGCGCGCTGTTCCACCACCGGATGGGGAGCCCGGAGGGAGAGACCGACCCGGAGCGGCTCATGGCGCACGCGCGCGGCGACCTTCGCCGGCGCTTCCTCCGCGCGCAGGCGGGGATCACCGGCGTCAACTTCGCGGTCGCCGAGACGGGCTCGCTCGTGATCGTCACGAACGAGGGCAACGCGGACCTCGGTACCAGCCTGCCGCCGCTCCACGTGGCCTGCGTCGGGATCGAGAAGCTCGTGCCGACGCTCGACGATGCGGCGGTGCTGCTGCGGCTCCTGGCGCGCAGCGCCACCGGGCAGGCGGCGAGCGCCTACACCAGCGTGCTCACCGGGCCGCGCCCGGGCGGGGAGCTGCACGTGATCCTGGTCGACAACGGGCGGAGCCGGCTCCTCGCGAGCCCGGGCCACCGCCGGGCGCTGCGCTGCATCCGCTGCGGTGCCTGCCTCAACACGTGTCCGGTGTACCGGCGCGCGGGCGGGCACGCCTACGGCGGCGCGGTGGGCGGGCCGATCGGCTCGGTGCTCGCGCCGCTGCGCGAGGCGAGCGCGCTCCCGTACGCGTCGTCGCTGTGCGGGAGCTGCACCGCCGTGTGCCCCGTGCGCATCGATCTCCACGAGCAGCTCCTGGCGTGGCGCCGTGAGGCGCCCGCGGCGCCGCCCGGCCTGCTGCACGGCGCGCGCGTGGCGGCGGCGCTGATGGAGCGGCCGCGGCTCTATCGCGCGGCCGGCCGTGCCGCGCGCCTCCTCTGGCCGCTCCTGCGCCGCGCTGGCCGGCGCGGGCCCGCGGCGGCGTGGCTGCGCGCCCGCGAGCTGCCTCCCCACCCGGGCGCGCGCTTCGGGGCGCTCTTCGCCCGGCGCGCGCGCGAGGGGCGCCGGTGACCGGACGCGAGCGGGTGCTGGACGCGGTGCGGAGCGCCGTACGCCATTCGGTGTCGATGCCTGGCGCCCATCCGGCCCCCGCGCTCGACGGGAGCTTCCCGACGTTCGCCGCGCGCCTCGCCGAGGCCGGCGGCGAGGCGCACGGCCCATTCGCGCCCGACGCGCTCGGCGCCGCCGTGCTCGCGCACGCGCGCACGTGGAGCGCCGGTGGTCGCATCGTCGTCGAGCCCGACGCCGCACCGCTCCTCGGCCCCGGCGGCTACGAGGTGGCCGCGCCGGGCGCGCGGCCGCACGACTTCACGGACGTCGGGGTGGCCATCGCGCGGGGCGCGGTCGCCGCGGCCGAGAGCGGCTCCGTCGCGCTGACCGGGCGCGAGGCGCCTGACCGCGCGCTCCTGTTCCTCGCCGAGCGCGTGATCCTGCTGCTCGACGCGGCCCGCATCGCGGGCGACCTCGGGAGCGCCTTCCGGGCGCTGGCGCCGGACGCGCTGCGCTTCCATCATCTGACCTGGATCAGCGGTCCCTCGAAGACGGCCGACATCGAGCAGACGCTGGTGCACGGCGCGCACGGACCGCGCGCGCTGGCTGTGTTCGCGTGGCGCGCCTGATCGGGCCCGATGTGGCCGGAGCGGAGGGGGATCCATCTCGATGCGTCTGTTCGTGCGGGCGGCTCTCGCCGTGGTCGCCTTGCTCGCGGTTGGGCTCGTCCTGCTGCTCGCGCGCGCTCTCGCGCTGCCGAGCCGCCAGCTCCGCGTCGAGCCCGCCCCCCGGCTCGCAGTCGACGCGCCGGCCGCGGCCGGGCGTCTGGCGCGCGCGATCCAGTTCCCGACCGTCTCCCACCAGGACCCGGCCGAGGACGATCCCGCCGCCCTCGTCGGGCTCCAGCAGTGGCTCGAGGCGACCTATCCCGCCATGCACGCCGCGCTCTCGCGCGAGCGCCTCGACGGCGGAGCGCTCCTCTACACGTGGGAGGGTCGGCGCGCGGATCTCGAGCCGGTCCTGCTGCTGGCGCACCAGGACGTGGTGCCCGCCGATGCCGCCGGCTGGACCCATCCGCCCTTCGCCGGGGAGATCGCCGACGGCTTCGTCTGGGGTCGCGGCGCGGTCGACGACAAGGGGCCGCTGATTGCGATCTGCGAGGCGGTGGAGGGCCTCGCCGCGCGCGGCTTCGCACCGGAACGCGGCGTGCTGCTCGCATTCGGCCAGGACGAGGAGGTCGGAGGCGACGCGGGGGCTCATCGCCTGGCGGAGCGGCTGGCGTCGCGCGGGGTGCACGCGCGGTTCGCGATCGACGAGGGCATGGGCGTGATGGCGAACGGCGTGATCCCCGGGGTCGCGCGGCCCGTCGCCGGCATCGCCATCGCCGAGAAGGGCTACCTGACGCTCGATCTGCGCGTGGCGAGCGAGGGGGGGCACTCCTCGACGCCGCCGCGCCACACGGCGGCCGGCATCGTCGCCAGCGCCGTGACGAAGCTCGAGGGCGATCCCATGCCGGCGCGCCTGGGCGACGTGGCGGGCGGCTTCCTGGGGTATCTGGCGCCCGAGCTGCCGATCTGGATGCGCGTCCCGCTCGCCAACGCCAACCTGTTCGTCCCCATCCTCGCCCCGCGCCTCTCGGAGGAGCCGGCGCTGAACGCGCTCCTGCGCACCACCACCGCGGCAACCATGCTCTCCGGCAGCGCCAAGGACAACGTGCTGCCGACGCGGGCGAGCGCCGCGGTGAACTTCCGAATCGCGCCTGGCGACAGCGTCGCGGCGGTGGTCGAGCACGCGCGGAGCGCCATCGGCGATCCGCGCGTGGAGATCGTCGTGGAGCCCAGCGCGCGCGAGCCGAGCGCCGTCTCGCCCATCGACGGCGAGTTCGCGCTCGTGCAGCGCAGCATCGGCGAGATCTTTCCGGACGCCATCGTGGTGCCGATGCTCACGCTCGGCGGGACCGACGCGCGCTACTACGCCGACGTCTCGACGCACCTGTATCGCTTCGCGCCGTTCGTCGCCGGGCCGTCGGAGCTGAAGCGCATCCACGGCATCGACGAGCGCGCAGCCGTGGACGGCTTCGCCGACGCGGTCCGCTTCTACACGCAGCTCATCGAGAACGCGAGCGCGCCCTAGGCCGCGGTCTGCCCAGGGCCCGCGCAGCGCCCTCGCAGCACCGCGATGGGGATGCGCCAGGTCGACCCGTCGGCCGGCTCGAAGGCGAAGGCGCGCTGGACCTCGGCCGGCGCGGTCGCGAAGAGCCGCCGGACGCTCGCGGCGCAGCCCGCGTTCGTGCCCATCCGCGCGAACCACGACGCGAAGTCGAGCTCCATGTCGTAGCGCCCGATGACCTCCGGGACGAGCCCGGTGGCGCGCAGCCACGCGCACCACTCGCTCAGCCGGTGGTTGCGCACGTGCGACGGGTCGCGCAGCAGCTCGATTGCATTCAGGAAGGTGTCCTGCGCGGAATCCTCCGGCGCCACGCTGTCGGAGACGACCAGCCGGCCGCCGGGCCGGAGCACGCGCGAGGCCTCGCGCACTGCGCGCTCGGGATGGGCGTAGTGGTGCGCCGAGACGCGCGAGGTCACGACGTCGAAGCTCGCGTCGGGGTACGGGAGCGCCTCGGCGTCTCCGCGCTCGAAGCGGACGTTTTCGGAGCCGCGCTCCTCCGCCAGGCGCCGCGCCTCGGCCAGCATCGCCTCGGTGAGGTCGAGGCCGACGACGGAGCCCGCGCGCGCCGCCAGCGCGAGCGTGCTGTGCCCCGTGCCGCAGCCGAGGTCGAGGACCCGCTCGCCGCCGCAGAGCTCCGCCGCCTCCACCAGCGCGTCGAGGTCGCCGTGCGCGGCGTGCACGGGACTCACGGCGTAGCGCGCCGCCGCGGCCGAGAACTGCCCCTGGATCGATTCGTTCCGGTCCATTCCGATTGCTCCCTCGGGCGCGGGCGCCGCCTTCCGCCATACTGAGCAATATGATACTATTATCAAAAGTTAAGTAAAGTGGAGCGAGCGTGTCCCGACCCGACGCCCTCTATCCCGCCATCGAGGCGCTCCAGCGCCTGGCCGAGCTGTTCGAGCGGCGCCGCCAGCAGCTCGGCCGCGCGGCGGGTCTCTCGGACGCCCAGTGGCGCGTGCTCGAGGAGATCGGCCGGGAACGCTTCATGCCCTCGCTCTTCGCGCGCAGCCGGGCGACGCACGCCGCCGCCGTCTCGCGCACGCTGCGTCAGCTCCAGGACGACGGCCTGGTGGCGGCGGCCCTCTCGCCGCAGGACGGCCGCAGGCGCCAGTACCGGCTCACGACCCGCGGGCGGCAGCGGCTCGAGCGGCTCCGGCGCGAGCGGCTGCGCGCCATCCGGGCGGTCTGGGGCGGCTTCGCGGCCGACGAGCTCGAGCGCTTCACCGCGTTCAGCGGCCGGCTGGCCGACCGGCTCGAGCGCTACGCGCGAAGCTCCCGCTAGAACTCCGCGGAGCCCGGCGTGCGCGGGAAGGGAATCACGTCGCGGATGTTGGCGATCCCGGTGGCGAACAGCAGCAGGCGCTCGAAGCCCAGCCCGAACCCCGCGTGGGGCACCGATCCGTGTCGGCGCAGGTCGAGGTACCACCAGTAGGTCCGCGGGTCGAGGCCGGCCTCCGCGATGCGACGCTCGAGGACGTCGCCGCGGTGCTCGCGCTGCGAGCCGCCGATCATCTCCCCGACGCGCGGCACCAGCACGTCCATCGCGCGCACCGTGCGCTCGTCGTCGTTGAGGTACATGTAGAACGCCTTGATCTCGCGCGGGTAGTCGGTGACCACCAGGGGCCGCCCGACGTGCTCCTCGGTGAGCCAGCGCTCGTGCTCGCTCTGGAGGTCGGCCCCCCAGCGGACCGGGAACTCGAAGCGCTTCGAGCTCGCCTCCAGCGCGCGGATCGCGTCGGCGTAGGAGAGCCGCTCGAAGGGCGTCGCCGCCACGTGCTCGAGCGCCGCGACGACGCCCTTCTCGACGCGGTCGTCGAAGAAGCGGAGCTCCTCGCCGCAGCGCGCGAGCAGCTCGTCGATCACCTGGCGCAGGAACTCCTCGGCGAGGTCGGCGTCGCCGGCCAGGTCCAGGAAGGCGACCTCCGGCTCGACCATCCAGAACTCGGCGAGGTGCCGGCTCGTGTTCGAGTTCTCGGCGCGGAAGGTGGGGCCGAAGGTGTAGACGCGCGAGAGGGCGAGCGCGCCGATCTCGGCCTCGAGCTGGCCCGACACCGTGAGATAGGTCGGCCGGCCGAAGAAGTCCTGCCCGAAGTCCACCGCACCCTCGCGCGTGCGCGGCGGGGCGCCGGGGTCGAGCGTGCTGACCCGGAACTGCGCGCCCGCGCCCTCCGCGTCGGAGGTGGTGATCACCGGGGCGTGCAGCTCGAGGAAGCCGCGCTCGTCGAAGAAGCGGCGGATCGCGCGCGCGGCCGCGTGGCGCACGCGGGCGACTGCGCCGAGCGTGTTCGAGCGCAGGCGCAGGTGCCCGAGCGTGCGCAGGAACTCGAGCGTGTGGCGCTTCTTCTGGAGCGGGTAGTCGTCGCCGACGCCGCCGATCAGCTCGACGCGCGCGGCGCGGATCTCGAAGCGCTGGCCGGCGCCCGGCGAGGCCACCAGCTCGCCGGCCGCGCGGATGGCGCAGCCGGTGCGCAGCGGCAGGACCTCGCTCTCGTAGTTCGCGAGCCCGGGCTCGGCCACCACCTGGATTCCGGAAAGGCACGAGCCGTCCGTCACCTCGAGGAACGAGACGCCCTTGGCGTGTCGCGCCGTCTTGAGCCAACCCTGCACGGCGACGGCCCCGCCGGGCGCCTCGCGCGCGAGCAACTCGGCGACGCGGCTCGGGGCGACGGTCAACCGTCCGTCCCGGGGTCGGACGGCACGCCGACGCCGAGCCGCTTCGCGAGCAGGCGGGAGGCCTCCGCCACGCGCTCCGGCGGCAGCGCCGAGTAGCAGAGCCGCACCCAGCCGGCGTAGTCGGATCCGCTCGAGGCTCCCGGCGCGAGCACGACGCCGTCCTCGAACGCGTCCTCGAGAAAGCCCAGCATGCCGCGGTCGTCGAGGCGGTCGGCGACGTCGAGGAAGAGGAAGGTCGATCCCTCGGGCGGCGCGAGGCCGAGCACGCGGGCCGTGTCGTCGCCGGCGCGCCGGTAGAGCGCGCGCGTCTCGGCGACCCAGCCGTCGCCGTCGCGCAGCGCGACGAGCGCGGCGCGCTGCGAAGGCGTTGCGCAGCAGTAGGTCGAGTGCGTGTGGAGCTTTGCGGCCTCGGCGATCACCGCGGGCGGACCGGTCAGGTAGCCGGCCCGATAGCCCGCCATGCCGTAGGTCTTCGAGAACGAGTACGCGGTCACGGTGCGCTCGGGGGCGAAGCGCGCGAGCGAGGCGTGCGCGCCGCGGTAGACGATCTCCTCGTAGACCTCGTCGGCAATCAGCCAGACGTCCTGGCGCCGCGCCCACTCCGCGAGCGCGGCGAGCCACGCCTCCGGCAGCACGCGCCCGGTCGGATTCGAGGGCGTCGAGACGTAGAGGGCGACGGTGCGCGCGGTGCGGCGCGCGTCGAGAGCGGCGAGCGCGTCGTCGCACGAGAAGACGCGATCGAAGAACGGCACCTCGACCGGACGCGCGCGCCAGCTCTGCACGATGCCGCGGATGAGCGGCCAGAACGGAGCGAGGATCAAAACCTCGTCGCCGGGGTCGACCAGCGCGCCGACCGCGTTGGCGAGCCCGGCCGTCGCGCCGCCGGTGACGAGCACCGAGTCGCGCTCGGCCGCGATCCGGTTTCGCGCGCGCAGCTTCTCGACGATCGCGTCGACCAGCTCGGGGATGCCCTGGGTCGCCGTGTAGCGGTTGAGGTCGGGGTGGACCGACTGCGCCAGGTCCTGCATCCGCGCGCCCGGGAACGGCTCGCGCCACGTGTCGCCCACGTGAAGGGGATAGACGGGCCCGCGGCGGGCGCGGATGCGGTCGCCGAGGGGCGAGTAGACCGCACCGGGCATGGCGGCGACCTCGGCGGCGGTGCGCGGCGGGCGGGGCATCCGCGGGAAGGTAGCGGGCGGTCCGCCCGGCGAGGCTCGAGGACACGGCGGCGCTGGTCGAAATCCGCCAGGTGGCGCAAGGCCTGCGCCGCATCGGGCGCTCCGACGGGCGCCGGACGCGCGCTCGATCTTCCGCGCTGTGGCACGCGTCTTGCGACTCCTTGCGTCCGTTCTGCCGCAACAAGGAGACCCGATGACATAGGACCGATCCTCCGCCCTTCCCCGGGGCGCGACATCCCGGTGCTGGGGCCGGGTTTCGGGGCGCGGCCCAGCAGGCACTCCCTCTCCCCGCGCCTCCCTTCTTCTGCCCGATCCGCATCCGTCCAAGGAGCTCTTCCCATGGCGCTTCCGGTTCCGATCCGGCGTATGACCTCGCTCGATGCCGCGTTCCTCTACCTCGAGCGACGCCACGCCCCGCTCCACGTCGGCTGCGTGATCCGGCTCGACCGGCCCCTCTCGCTCGACGGCCTGCTGCGGCATCTCGGATCGCGGCTGCCGCAGCTCGCGCGCCTCCAGCAGCGCGCCGTCCCAGCGCCGCTCTCGCTGGCGCACCCGACGTGGGAGGACGCGCCCGACTTCGACGTCTCCGACCACGTCGAGCGCTGGACCGTGTGCCGCCCGGGTGGCGAGCGCGAGCTCGGCGAGCTCGTCGCCACGCTGATGGCGCGCCCGCTCGACCTCGCGCGGCCGATGTGGGAGGCGCACCTCCTCGACGAGCTGAGGGACGGCTCGTCGGCGCTGCTGATCAAGGTCCACCACTGCGTGATCGACGGCGTGTCGGGCGCGGCGCTGCTGGACGGGCTGCTCGAGGCGACGCCGCGCTCCACCCCACGGCACGCGGCGCCGCCGCTGCCCCGCAAGGAGCCGGGCATTCCGTCCCGCGCCGCGTCCGCCGCCGCGTCCGCGCTGGTCGATCCCGCGCGCCTCGCGGCGCGCGCGCTCGGCGTCCTTCGCGAGCCCGCCGCGATGCGCCGATCCCGCGACGCGCTCCGCGATGCGGCCTCGCTCGCGCTCTCGACCGCGCTCGGCAGCGAGGCGCGCCTGCCGTGGAACGCGCCGGTCGGGCGCCGGCGGCGCCTCGCCTTCCTGCGCTTCTCGCTCGCCGACGCGCGCTGGATCCGGTCCGCCTACGGCGGAACCATCAACGACGTCGTGCTCACCGCGCTCGCCGGCGGCCTGCGGCGATACCTGCAGGCGACCGGTGCGCCGCTCCGCGATGCGGCGCTTCACGCGCTCGTCCCGGTGAGCATTCGCGAGCCCGGCGCCGAGGGCACGCTCGGCAATCGGCTCTCGGCCGTGCGCGTACCGCTCGCGGTCACGCCGGAGAGCGAGCTCGACCGCCTGGCGGCGACGTGCGCGGCGATGGAGGCGCTGAAGGCGCGCCGCGCGTTCGACGGGATCGCGCTCCTCGTCGGCGCGATCGAACTCCTGCCGGCGCCGCTGCTCGCGCTCGGCGCGAGCAGCGCGCCGCTCGCCATGGTGGCGCACCTCGTCGCGACCAACGTGCCCGGCCCGCGCGAGCGGCGCTACCTGGCCGGGCGCGCGGTGAAGGCGATCCACGCGATCGCGCCGATCACCGATGGCATGGGGCTCTCCGTCGCCGTGTTCTCCTACGCGGGCTGGCTGCACTTCAGCCTGCACGCGGATGCCGATCTGCTCCCGGATCTCGACAAGCTCGGCGCCGGCGTCGAAGAGACGCTCGCGGCGCTGCGCGCCGGCCCCTGATCGCGGCGGAGGCGAGCCCTGGCCCAGCGCTCGGCCATGCTTGCACCCCGCCCGCGGGAGTTGGAGACTCCGTCGGCGCCGCCGCGCGCGGCCGCCGCGGAGGTCGCCTCCACGAACCCGTGGCGACGGATCGTCGTACGGCCGAGTCGGATCGCGGCGCTGTGCCTCGCCGGGATCTTCGTCGCCGCCTCCGCTGGTCTCGTCTCTCTGGCGTGGCGCAGCGCGATGCGCCTCGACCAGATCGCGCTGCTCGCGAACAATCGCGCGCGCATCGAGGCCACGAGCCTGCGCCTGCAGCACTCGATCCTCGCCGAGCTCGCGGGTCAGCCCTCGACGGATCCTTGGGTGCTCGACGACCTGCGGCGCGAGGTCGACCAGATCCGCGGCGAGGGCCTCTACCTCGACGCGGCCACCAGCGGGCGCCTCGACCAGCTCCACGCCTTCCTCGCCGAGCCCGAGCCGCTGCAGCCCGACCGGCAGCTGATCGCGCTCGACCTGGTGCGCGCGATCCTCGACGCCGAGGGACGCGCCGAGGCGGGTCTCCAGGCGCGCATCGACCGGCGCGCGCACATCGAGCTCGAGCTCGCGCTCGCGGTGGTGGGTGCGCTCCTCGTGATCGGCGTCCTGGGCTGGTGGACGCTGCGGCGCCGCATCGTGGGCCCGCTCGCCGATCTCGGCGGGCTCCTCACGCGGCTGGCGGAGGGCGAGTTCGAGGCGGTCCACGTCGACAGCGTGCAGCCGTTCCTGCTGCCGCTCTTCCGCAACTACAACTTCCTGGTGATGCGACTCGCCGCGCTGGAGGACGAGCACCGGACGCGGGCGCGGACGCTCGAGGCGGAGGTCCGCACCGCGACGCACACGCTGCTGGCGCAGCAGCGGACGCTCGCCCGCACCGAGCGCCTCGCCGCGGTCGGCGAGATGGCGGGATCGCTGGCGCACGAGCTGCGCAATCCGCTGGCCGGCATCCAGATGAGCCTCGCGAACCTGCGCCGCGACGTAGGCCGACCCGACCTGGTCGAGCGCATCGACCTGGCGGCGGCCGAGGTCGAACGCCTGGCGCGCATGCTGAGCGGCTATCTCTCGGCCGCGCGCCACGCGCCCGAGCCGCCGCGGCGCGTGGACCTGCACGCGCTGGTGGCCGACCTGATCTCGCTCTTGCGCTACCAGGTGCCCGAGCAGGTCCAGCTCGAGAGCCGCGTGCCGCGCGATCTCGCTGCGCAGCTTCCCCGCGACCGGGTCCGGCAGGCGCTCTTGAACCTGGTGTTGAACTCGGTGCAGGCGCTGCGCGACTCGCCGGGCGCCATCGCGATCGCGGGCGCGCGCGATCGGGATCGCGTGGTCCTCTCGGTCTGCGACACGGGCCCCGGCCTGCCGCCGGAGCTGCTCGCCAACGGCGTCCAGCCGTTCGCCACGCAGCGCGATGCGGGAACCGGGCTCGGGCTCGCGATGGTGCGCCGGGTGGTCCTCGATCTCGGGGGAGAGCTACGCTTCGAGAATCGCGAACCCGGGGGCGCCTGCGTGCATCTCTCGCTTCCCTGCGGCCTCGCCTGAGCCTTCGCCTTGCCCGAGACGCTGCTGGTGATCGAGGACGAGGACCTGCTCGGCGACGAGCTCGTCCGCCATTACCGCGACCACGGCTGGGACGCCGTGCGCACGCCCACGCTGCAGGCCGCCCGCGCGCTGCTCTTCGACCAGGAGCTCGATCCGCTGGTGGTGCTGTCCGACATGAGCCTGCCCGACGGCAACGCGCTCGACCTCCTCGAGTCGGTGCGCCGCGACGCGCGCACGGCGGAGTGGATCCTGCTGACCGGCTACGGCACGGTGCCCGATTCGGTGCGCGCGCTGCGCCTCGGGGCCTACGACTTCGTCGAGAAGCCGTGTCCCACCGAGCGCCTCGACCTGATCGTCGCGGGCGCGGCGCGCAGCTCGCAGGCGCAGCGCCGCCTGCGCGATCAGGCGGTCGAGCAGAACCGGCGCTACGCGCCGGAGTCCTTCGTCGGGCCGAGCGCAGCCAGCCAGCGCGTGCGCGAGCTGCTGCACAAGCTGGCGGCGGTGCCGATCTCGGCGCTGGTGATCGGCGGCGAGACGGGCACCGGCAAGGGGCTCGCCGCGCGCATCCTCCATCACAGCGGGACCCGCGCGGCGGGGCCGCTCGTGGAGGTGAACTGCGCCGCGCTGCCGAGCGATCTGCTCGAGTCGGAGCTGTTCGGGCACGAGGCCGGCTCGTTCACCGGGGCCAAGGGGCGACACCGAGGCCTGATCGAGCAGGCGCACGGCGGCACGCTCTTCCTCGACGAGATCGGCGAGGTCTCGCTCGGCCTCCAGGCGAAGCTGCTGCGGGCGCTGGAGGACCGCCGCATCCGGCGGCTCGGCGGGGAGCGCGAGATCGAGGTCGACGTGCAGATCCTCGCGGCCAGCAACCGCGACCTCGCCGCCGCCGTGGAGCAGGGCACCTTCCGCCACGACCTCTACCACCGGCTCTGCGTCTTCCGCCTCGACCTCCCGCCGCTGCGCGAGCGCTACGAGGACCTCGAGCGCCTCGTCACGCTGTTCGTCGCCGAGTACAACGGAAAGTCGGGCAAGCACGTGCGCGTGATCCCGCCGGAGGTGTGGTCGGCCCTGCGCGGGCACGCCTGGCCCGGCAACGTGCGCGAGCTGCGCAACGTCGTGGAGCGCTGCGTGCTCTTCGCCGAGGACGACCGCTTCCCGTCGCAGTGGCTGCAGCTCCGCCAGGCCGCGCGCCGGGAGACCGCGCCGCAGGCCGACCCGGACGCCGTGCGCGTGCCGCTCGACGGGAGCATGAGCCTCGACGAGGTCGAGCGCTTCGTGCTCGAGCGCGCGCTCGAGCGCTTCGCCGGCAACGTCTCGGCGGCGGCGCGCTCGCTCGGCCTCTCGCGCCAGACGCTGCGCTACCGGATGCAGAAGCACGGGCTCGGGATGCCGCAGCGGCCGCCGGGCCCGGGCGCCGCCGACGAGCTCCCTTGAGCGCGGCGCCGTCCCGCCGTAGATTCTGACGCCCCGTCAGCTCCGTGCCCCGGAGCCGGGCGAGAGGAGCCGAGCATGGCGTTCCGCGGCCGGGTC
>Ga0335071_10001367_pt1 | contig 26196 bp, 18 predicted proteins | sample Lox_Sample_15_FD_206724 | JGI IMG/M metagenome (GOLD analysis project Ga0335071, IMG submission 206724) | Soil microbial communities from Loxahatchee National Wildlife Refuge, Florida, United States - Lox_Sample_1.5 | ecosystem: Environmental > Terrestrial > Soil > Wetlands | place: USA...
CCTGAGCCTGATCCTTTCGGTCCCGGCGGCGGACCAGTTCCTGTAGAACAGGATCACTTTATTCGTATCGGGGGTCTCAAAGTTAAGACCGTAAAACTTCTTCAGGCTGCCTTTATAATCAGCCTGCCGGATGACACCTGTAGTGGAAAGGATATGATCGGCATCGCCGGGTGCAAGAACAGGCGATGCATCCATTGCCCTCAGAAAATGCCTGACATAGTCGCCGTACCCGTCAGTGAGCCAGGGCTCATCACCCGGGTAGCAGTTTCTGCCGTCGTCACCTACCGCGTAAGTTGCCCAGCTTAATTCCCTCACCGCGTTCGGGTATAATGAACTGTCGCCGGTAAGACTGACATAAAGAATCTCATCTGCTGCCTGGCGCGAGGAATGACTGTTCCCGGGCATCTGGTACACAGTCTGTTCGTTGGTAACAGTGACACCGTATTTTTTCCATTTGTCGTTGGCAAAGTTTTTATGAACCCAGTCAATTATTCCTTTCACATCGCTCTTCCAGCCGGGGAAATACTGATTATGCTCCATGATGAACCTGGCAAAGGTCATTGCATTTATCTGGGTATCACTCCACCAGTCAACATCTTCAAAGAACGGTCCCCATTTATTATTCTTAAGCGGGTAATTCTTCATCCAGTTCAGTAGTTTGTTGAAGGCTGCCATGTAAGCAACTGTATCTCCTTTTTTCATTGCCACCAGGTCGAGAAACAGCTGCATGGTTGGGGTCCAGTTGGTTGTGTAACCAGCAGTATCGATCCAGGTACCGGTAAAATCATGGTACCTCAGGAGTTCGGTATTTCCTGTATAGGCGTTGACCTTGAAAGGCAGCGGAGAGTAATTCTCATTTCCTTCCCTGGTTTTCGACGCGAGGGTATTTGCAATCTTTACAGCGGCTTCAAGGTAAAGCTTGTTCTCCCCGACATTATACCCGGGGGTCATCCTGAAAAGGTGAACAAGCTCGAGGCCAAAGGAACCTGCCTTATCGGGCTGAAGCACATCCCTGCCGGATCTCATGTCGCCGTCGTACAATCCCGAGTAGATATATGTATTGTACGGAAACGGCAGATCGGGCCATTTGCAGCCGGAAGGGGAAAAACCATGGGTGAGGTAGTAATCGGCAATGAAACACATATTTGCCTTTATTCTTTCATTCCCTGTATAGGCATAAAGCAACCTCCACGACGAGAGCGCCATGGCAAACTGGTCACCGCCTATCCCCCTGGGGTCATTGAACGCCGGGTTCCATACCTGGTGGTTCATATAATACGGCAATCCGTTCGGGTCAGTACGGATATTGTCCCAGAATTTCCAGACCATCATTATGGCTTTGTTAAAAGCCTTTGCGGGATCATCACTGTACCATGGAATGATTTTTCCATCGCTTCCGGTCCTGATGCGATGATAGATCAGCATCTCACTGTCCTGGCCGTTGATGTTCTGAATTAAAACTGAAATAATACAGGATAAAAACACTCTTGCCTTCATTTGCTCCGTTTTTATCAAAGATAATAAAGTAACCACCTGTTGAGAGTCGGCTACAGGTCAAATTTGAATTTGAACCTGATACCAATTGACGGTGAATTGGGAAGACTCAGGTAAGAAAACCTTTTAACAATATCCACCCTGAGAACCCTGAAAATATTTGAACAGCCGATGCTGGCCTCTATGTAAGGTTTTTTCTCGAGCGTATAGGTAAGGGGTACCCCGTTCACATCGGTGGGATACCTGAAGAGGTTATTGTTCAGGTTGGGGTCATTATTGTTTGATACACCACCGTAAAGGACTTTCAGCGTGGCAACTTCCCTGAGCCGGAATTTCTTAAGTAAAGGTATCTTGTTGAAGAAAAACCCGTTAAACGAATGATCTATATTAAGTGCGGCATATTTGTCACTTACAAACTCCAGGAAGTTCATCATGTTATAGGAAAACCTGTCGTAGATATATGTTTGATTGGCATTGTGGATGAAGAGATACGGGTAAGGCACCGTACCGAAGATCTTCCCGGCTTCAAACTGGACATCTGAATATCCCACAATTGAAAAGTAGAACCTCCTGCTTACCGAGAACCGGACCTTCTGGTAGTCATAATCGTTCCCGATTTTTTTATTACCCACCGTGTAATTTAGCTCCAGGACCGGTGATTTGGATGGTACCGGATCGCGATAGAGTTTTCCCTGGTAGAATTCTTCATTTGGAGCATACCTCAGGTTAAGATATGCCTCCGAAATATTTATCCGTGTAAACTCCCTTATAGACGATGTGTCGCTTCCGATGAAATGAAGGTTTCCCCCAGTTGACTGCTTTGTCAGCTGGTAACCGATAGTATATGAAAAATGATCGGGGAGCTCATTCAGGTATTCTGTCAGGAATGTCCTGTTGTAATAAATCTTGTCGTTCAGTCCCCTTCTGAATGACAGGAAGAAGTTGTCGGGTGCATAGTATTCAGTGGCCATCCCCGGGATACTTGTATCGAACTTATAGCTGACCTTCAGTGAATTTACCGGGAAATGATAAATAGTCGTGTGTGGTATCGAATAGGTGGCAGTCAGGTTGTATTTCGTTAATCCGTCGCGGAAGCCATAGGCAATAAATGAGTCAAAATATATGCTGTTACTGAAGGCAGGTGTGGTCCGTCCCCCGAATCTTAACCTGTATCCTTCAACAGGGTTATAGCTAAGGAAAGAACCAACGGGCCCGAATTCGACTTTCCGGCGTGTATAGAAGCTTGTTGTAAGAAGCATAATGAGGTCCATCTTGCGCCTGAAGCTGGGTATCGTTTTTATGGTATCAACCAATGAGTAGATATTCTTTTCAAAGGATTTAAGCGGCGGATTCCTGACTGTCTCCCAGTAACCGGGACTTTTTTTTGTCATATCCTCCCTTTTTTCGACCAGCTGACCTTTGAAGACAGAATCGGGAATAGGCTCGTTTATTGTATAATCGTTATATGAGACTGATCTTTCTCCGAGGATGCCGGGCAGCTTCGGTGTAAGGCCGAAATCGATCAAAATATCATCCTGGGTGAGTATCCAGGCTTTATCCTGTACCTTGCTGAAAGTCTGGTTAATCCTTACGTCTTTTATCCAGTCGATGTTGATACCCTTGTTGAAGCTGATGTCCAGCTTTTTTATTGCACAGGAGGAATCGTAAGTAATGAAGAGGAACCCGTGAAACATGAAGTCGGCCTTGTTTCTCGGCTCGAAGAACATTCTTATACATTTTGTCCCCTCCACATCTGCAGTGTCCTGAATGAAAAACCGGTAGAAAGCCGGTGCCGAGCTGGCGATAGGGCTAAGGAATTTATTTGTCAGGAAGAAAATTTCGTTATCGTAGATATTGATATTCTGGTACATGTACCTCAAATATGCATTGATACCGCCCGGATCGATATACTCGTTGAAGTTTATCGTCTTTTCAGCGTTGATGATCTCTTTTGTGGACCTTGGATTACGCCGGTAATAAAAATCAGATTCAGTTTCCTGCAGGAACAGCGGGAGGTTTTTTCTCCCGTCCTGTCGTGTTGTATCGAGGTTGTCGAATATAAAGCTGAAATCTTTGAACAGGCCGATATTCTTTGCATTGTTACCGATATTACTTACTGCAAAGACAATCTTATCGTATTTCCCGAATTTATAGAAACCGAGGTTTTCCTTCCTGTTCAGATCCTTATTCCTGATTACCCTTTCAATCAGGTCGACCGAAGGGTTATTTTTGTTCCGGTAGCTTTTTTTGGCCGGTTTGACCACGACCTCGTTAAGCATTATTGAAGAAGGGGTCATTGAAACATTGACCGTCTGTCTCTTTCCCGGAACAATCACTCTTTCTTCATCCTCGTATCCAAGAAAGTCAAACCTGAGCTTATAGGATGTCTGGCTGGTGATTATTGAATACTTCCCTTTGGCATCGGTGATTGTGCCCACTGTAGTATTTTCAAGCGAGACAGCGACACCCGCCATCGGCTCTCTGGTGACCGCATCAGTTACTGTTCCGCTGAGTGCCGTATTTACGGAAGTCTGCCCATCAGCTCTTTTAGGAAATGTTATTAAGAGGAAGAGAATTAAACAGACCTTGAACGTTTTACCTGATAGGATATCGTCTTCCATCAGTCAGAAAATATAACACATTACAATATTAATCATTAATAAGACAAGCGTGAAGCCATAATTGTTCCCGGCAGGTCATACCGGATGAAAAGAAAATATTGATACCCTCAAAGGACCAAACCCGGTTTTAAAACGGGGAAGAGAGGATGAAATTGCATTAAAAACCGGAATGCAGAGTTAATCAGTGGCCAAGGTGCAGGAGCATTCCTGCTGCCACATAGCCGAAATATACTCCGAGAAGGCACAGGGCCACACCCATGCTGTACACAATACCATTGATTATTTTCAGGTTAATGTGCTTCCGGAACCTTGTTATAAGGTAGGCAAGTAGATAAAACCATAATATGCTGCCCAGGGATAGCGAGAATGCGTAAATGACACTTATAATAAGGGGGAAATGCCGCGGCAGGACTACATTCTCTTTCTTTTGTATCTCGATGTTATGTGACCTGATCTGTTCCATGGTGGAGCTGTGAAAGACGAGCGAGTCTTTGACTTTACCGTTTTCCATAATATTGATCTCTCTTACATTTTTGTTGATTATCGTGTCGAGACCACCTGTATTAAGACCCAGAGCCGAAACGAATGAGATCACGAAGAATGATGTGGTGAGCCACCCGAAAAAGAGGGTGGGATTGAGGAAGTTTATCATGAAGCCGGTATAAAAGCCATTCGCTTCCTTTTTCGTGGCTATCGCCCCGGGAATTGCCGGGGACCCGATATTTTCGGGGTCCACTTTTGTCTTAATCACTTTGTACCCTGTATATATGATAAAAAGTGCACCGGCACAAAGAATATACGGAATAAGCGGCTTATACAGCGTGTATAGCTTGGTGAGGCCGAAGAACGCCACCAGCACGTAAAAAAAATCTGCAAATGATGCTCCTACCGTTATCTGGTTGCAACATTTTCTTTTTCCCTTGAAAGCATTTGAAGTAATAAGTATGCTTATGGGTCCGGCTATTGGCATGGAGAAAACAAACCCGGCCACAATTCCGGCAATAGCCATTATGATTATTATCTGTGTCATTTACCTCCGGGCTATTTTATACCACGATCGTAGTTTTCAGCCGCAGTATGCAGATCCGCCTCTGTATCGATCTCGGTGCAATAGTACTCGCTGCAGTCGATGGCGTAAATCTCTTCTCCCGACCTTACAAACTCCTCGAAAGCCACTTCATAAAAGATATTAACCATTTTCTCATCAGCAACTTTTTTATCAAGGATTTTATAAAGCAAAGGGAGAGATTCCCTGCTAAACAGTTCAATGCCGATAGATTCGCCGGCCGCTTCAGCCGGTTTGACGATTTTGCTTATTTCGAGCACCCTCATCTGACCGTCGGCCCTGACTTTGATCTCTTCATCGCCCAGGGCATGTTTCTTTAATGCCAGGCAATTCCTGTGGCCAGAGTTTATCAGTTTCCCAGGAATGCGGTGGTCGAAGACAATATCGCTGTCCATCATAAGCATGTCATCATCCATCACCGAATTCCTGGCGAGCCAAAGGGAATATATGTTGTTTGTGGAAGCGTATAAATTATTGTGGATATAAGTGAAGCTGACCTCTTTAAACCTGTTGGTCAGAAATAGTTTTATCTGTTCTTCAAGGTACCCGGTAACTATGGCAATATCCCTGATGTTATTATGCAGGATGTTTTCTATGGCTCTTTCAAGAATGCATTTGTCACCTACCTTCAGCAGGCACTTCGGAGTATTGTCGGTCAGTGGCCTGAGGCGTGATGCAATTCCGGCTGCCAGTATCAGGGCTTTCATGCTTTTCCTGTATTGAATTTTCTGTCAATGCCGAGCTGGAGCACTATCAGGATAATCGCAAGCAGGTTGAAGAACCCGATAACGATCCAGAAATATATGTCAAACCTGTTGATGAGTGAACAGATTATCATTGTGGATATCTTGGCCGTTGGTCCCATCAGGACCCAGAACCTCATTATCAGGCTGTTCTTTTTAAAATACTCCTCTGGGCTCGACTCAATTTGTCTCCCGAACCTGTTCCGTGCTACAATTCGCGATTGTACGTAAGAATACTTGATATAAATATAAATAATTGCCCTGTCGAACCACTTGCCCCTCACCCCGCTTAGCATAGCATATTCATCCCTGAAAACCTGGAGCCCTTCATTAAATGTATTTTGCCTCGAGAGAACGCTGTCGAGGAACCTTGTCCGGTGATAATCGACGAGGACCTCCTGGAAGATTATGCTCACGGCCGATATGATAATCAGTATAATGAAATCGGAATTACTGATTTGGGAACCTTTATATCCAAGTGTCAATCCTGAAAAAATCAGTACGGCCACTATGTAATCGGCAATTCCATCAATAATCCGTCCAGCTGCCGTGCCATTCTTCTTCAGCCTTGCCAGCTGGCCGTCGGCACAATCGAAAACATTGAAAAGGAAGTAGAAGGCTGCACCCATCTGCAAACCTGCCGGGGTTCCGGTAAAATAGAAACATGCCCCGGCAGCCCCCATAATTATGGCAAAAAATGTGAGATTGTTAGGTGTAATTGCAGTCGGGTAAATAAGTTTTACCAGCAAAAAAGCGAGGGGCCTGTAAATCCAGACATCGAGCAGCTCCTCTACTTCAGGCATTTTGAGTGAGCTTTTATATTCCTTCAGCCAGCTCATGCTTTCTTATAGGTCCTCATGAATGATTTTATCAGGGAAACCAGCCTGTAGTTCTGAAAACGTGTCCCTATTGTGATCCTGGCATGACTGTTGAGTACCTCCTCGTTCATGAATTTAATGACGAAATTTTTCTTTTTCAGATAGGCGTCGAGAGGTTCCTTGATTTCAGGGGGTATTTTCACAAGGATAAAATTGGCATATGACCTGTATGCCTTGAATCCGGGAAGCTTGTTGAGTTCCGTGAAGTACATGTTCATGTCGGAATTCATCTGTTTCCTGATCCTGGAATAGTATCTCGGTGAGTCGAGCGCTTTGATTGCAATCCTTTCGGAGAGCCTGTTAAAGCCAAGGTACCTGTTGTTGACCAGTGTCATCCTGCTGTTATTGTTACCGATTACAGCATAGCCGGTCCGGATTCCCGCGAGGGCATAGTATTTTGAAAACGTCCTGATAATTATAACATGAGGATATTTTTTCGTAAGGTCGCCCGGATTAAGGTTGTAGTCGGGATCAAACTGTGAGTAGGCCTCATCAAGAATTACGACACTCTCATTGATGTTATCAAGGATATGATGCAGTTCTTCTACCGATAAACGATTGCCCGTAGGGTTATTGGGTGAACTGACAAGGACAAGCTTGGGCTTATGTTCCCTGTACAAGGAGATCATCCCTTCAATGTCGTACCTGAAGGAGTCACCGTCCTCGACAATCGGATAAATAATATTGGTGCCTTCAGCCTCTTCGGCGATTTTCTGGTAATACCACCATGAGTGGGAAGGGATCATAATCTTGTCGCCCCTCTCGAGGAAGCACTGGACCGCCTGTTTAAGTATATCTTCACTGCCGTACCCGACGAGGATGTTCTTTTCATCGGTCCCGTAATCCTTCGCGAGTCTCTCCGACAGGGCGCTTTTCACCCCCCTGGAGAAATCGCGTGAGTAGCAATTGAAGATTCCGTCGCCCCTTGACCAGAAGACCGAGTAACATGAAGGGGCCGGACCATACTGGTTTTCATTCCTGTCAAGATAAATTTTCCTGATGTGTTTAGATTCCATGGCTTTCAGAATAAAGAACCCTAAAATTAAGACTTTATATATTACAGTATTCGCATTTGCATGACAAATTATGAAACCGGCAGGAAATTAGCCAGGATGGTTTGCCACATGCCCGGTTGAGGTTTAAACAGCTGCAAATCAGAAGGAATGGAGACAAAACTGCCATTGGCAGGTATTCCGGGATCAGCGGTTCAGACCTGAAAATGCTTTGATTTATATGCGACTGTGATTTATCAGGACAGCATTTCGCCTGAAAAAGGGACCGTGCCTGGTTTGTCGACCCTGATAGGGAAAATAATTATTGGTATGCCGAATTTGAAGAACCTTTTCTGAATGGCAAATATAGTATGGTTGTGAAGGAGCTTTGAAAGATAAAACTGTCTTGAAAATACAAGCTGCCCACCGAAGAAGGCGGCTCCGGAGAGTCTGGGCCTCAGTCTTTTGACTATCCTGTAAACCTCATCAACAGGGTCAGTTCCGATTGTCCAGATGCTTTTCCCGTACATCCCGAACTGGTTCGCAACTTTAACATACTTTTCCCCGTCGTCCTTTACATGGTGCTTGAAATGCTCAAGCTCCTCCACACCCCTGTAAATCTTAGTATTGATAACACCGATCCGTATAAAGACAAAATTACTGTAAACACCCTTGAAGTTTTCAAGTATCCTGAGGAAGGTATAAAGACCCGTTCCTCCGAATCCGCTGACAAGTATGATTGCTGTCCTGCCCTCTTTTCTGAACTTGATTTTCTGCCCGTTGGTTTCCTTGCAGGGCTTTTGTCCGATCAGCTTTTCTATCTCTGTATATGCACTGAGCCTGAGCTTCTGAAGCTTCACGGCAACATCAAAATAGTGTCTTTTGATATTCAGTGCGAGAAATACCAGTACACCGGTTATGAGGAGGGTGATCCAGCCGCCCTGCCTGAACTTGAGTATTATTACCGAGATGAGGATGAATGAAGTGAGAACAAGGCCGATCCCGTTAACCGCCAGCTTTCTTTTCCAGTGATCCTGTTTGCCACGTGTGATCCACCAGTGCTTGACCATCCCCACCTGAGAGATCGTGAAAGTAATGAACACGTTTATACTGTAGAGAATTACCAGCAGTGCCACCGATCCTTTTGACAGGACCATCAGGACAATGGAGGCCGTTCCCATCAGCAGCACCCCGTTCATTGAAACGAGCCTGTCGCTGAGGGTTGCGAACTTCTTGGGAAGCCAGTGATCAATTGCCATATTAGCCATGATCCTGGGCCCGTCAATGAAGCCTGTTTGTGCGGCTACGAATAAAAGTGCAGCTTCAGACAGGAGAGTAATAAGTATGAAGGCTTCGGAAAAGAAGCCGCCCCATCCCCTGGTCAGGTTGTCGAGAAGGACGGCATTGAGTGTCTTGTGAGTGTCAAGCTGGACATTGAAAAGCATGTAACATATCATCAGGCCGAGAACCATGAAGGAAAGCGATGCGGCCATCAGGAACATTGTTTTTCGTGCCGTGGCTACTTTGGGCTCCCTCAGGATGGGCATGCCGTTGCTCACGGCTTCGATGCCTGTATATGTTCCTGCACCCATGCTGTAAGCTCTCAGTATAATGAAGAAAGTGGCAAAGAACCCGAACTGGTTAACGGTAGAGCTGATCTGGTGCGTTGTCTGTGCGGCTACGGCAGTAAAATTTGATGCATGAATGAATATACCGTAGAGTATCGCACCCACGTGGGTGGTTATGAAAATTATGAAAATGGGCGTGAGCGAAAGCACCGACTCCTTAACACCCCGTAGGTTAATCAGTATCAGGAAACATACCCCGGCTAGTCCGAAATAAAGTTTATATGGCTGCCATTCGGCGGGGAAATAGCTGAATATCGCGTCGGCGCCGCTGGAGACGGAAAGTGTGATCGTAAGAACATAGTCTATAATGAGCGCAGATCCTGAAATCATCCCGGTAACGGGTGACAGAAGCTTGCTGCCAACTAGATATCCGCCTCCTCCATGCGGAAAAAGCTTCACGATCTGATTGTAGCTCGAGCTGATAATAAAAATTGTAAAGACGGTCCCCAGCGCGACAAAAATAGCCAGGCTCGGATGTCCCTGGAGATTCCTGAATGCCTCCTCTGGCCCGTAGCATGATGAGGATATGCCATCGGCACCGAGCCCTATCCAGGCAAAAAAAGCTATCAGGGAAAGCTTGTGAAAGATGCCCTTATCCTGGATGGCTTTCGCCCTGCCGATAAAAGTATTTTTTAGTTTTTCACCGAAAGTAAGGCTCGTACTGCTGTAGTTATTCATAGGTCCAACTTCACGAATTTCATTGATCTGCCTTACAGGTTTTATGTCAATATTCACCAACCGGCAAATAAATTGCGCAAAAGTATCACACCGCTTATAAACAGATTATAAAGAAGTGCCCAATATATATAAAGAAAATATAAAGATATACCCGGGTGTGGAAAGTCTTTTTTCCATTTGTTAATTTATGTGATTGATATACAGTATGTAACATTTGTTTCAGTAAAAATCCCGGCAATATCTCCATTATATATAAAATCTTTATGTGCAAGGCGGGAATCTTTATAAGGTCCTTATGAGCCCGGGCGTACTTTTGACGCGATAAGTTCCGCGACGTTTGAATTTGAAGTGTTACTGATAATTTTATTAAAGATGGACTTAAAAACTCTGGGTGAAATTGCGATGTTCCTGGTACTGCTGGCAGGCGTGTTTTTTGCCGGCAATATTCTCAGGAAAATAATTGAGAGACTTTTTCACATTCACCTGATCTGAACCCTCTCCAGGTTTTTCAATATTGGCGTTTCAGGAATCATTCACTGCCTGATAATCAGTCCTGAACAGTTCCCATGGTAAGGCGATAATAATTCACTGGTGTATCATCGAAATGAAAACTAACAGGTTCATTCATTTAATCGTTTTGATTCTTTCTGTTGATTTAAATGCCGTTGCGCAACAGGCAAAAGAGGTTGTAAAAATTCCTTTTGACGGAATTGATGCAACCTGGCAGAACGGCAGCGACAGGCGTGATTCATCTGTTTTCAGGAACATGAAGTATTTCGTTCCTGGGGTTATGGTGGATATTAACTACACCTATTCGTTCAGTAACCCGATCGATAACACGGTTGTCGGCTCCACTGCGCTGGCAAGGGATAACGAGATTGAACTCTCAGCCTTACATTTCGGAGGTGATCTTATGTTCGGGAATGCCAGGGCAAGGTTCATGACACAGTTCGGAACACGTTCAATTGTAGTCCCCCGAAACGATGTCAGCCCTTACAGGGGTCAGTATTCCCTTGATAATGCTTACCGTTACCTGAGCGAAGCAAACGTGGGTTACCATTTTAATGTATGGTACGGCATCAATATCGATGTCGGATTATTTATGTCCTATATCGGTCTGAATTCTTATTACCAGGCTGAAAACTGGGAGTACCAGGCCTCGTTCACATCGGATAATACCCCGTGGTTTTTTAATGGTATACGGTTGCAGATTTTCCCTTCAAAGTACCTGAAAATTGAGCCATGGATAATAAATGGATGGCAGAGCTATGGTAAATTCAACAGCATGCCGGGGCTTGGTACAAACATAACCTGGGAGCCTTCAGGAAACCTCAAGATGCTCACAAACGACTATTTTGGAACTGATGCAGGAGGGCTTCCTGGCAGGAAAAGATTCCATTCGGACAACAGCCTGCTGTTCCGGTACTATGAAAATCCTGCCTCAGAAGGAATCAGAAGAGCCGCATTTTCATTTACCTGGGACATCGGCTTTGAAAAAGGGGCAGGTGTTAACGGGTTCAAAAATGGTGACAGCCTTCGTGGCCCGGCCCAGTATTTTGTAAGTGCCATGTTCTATAACCGGGTGTGGTTCGCAAAAAACAAACTTGCCTGGACAATAGGAGGTGGTGTGATGACGAATCCCGGCAGATACCTTGTCCTTTACCCGACAGGACAGGCCAGCCCGCTTCCCGACCCGAACGATCCCACAAGAACGGAAGGTTTGTTCCCTTTCAGTGCAAATCCCGGTGACAGGTTTACTGGCTGGGATTGTTCAACAAACATCGATTTCATGCCGAATCAAAGCTTCACGTTCAGGATCGAATTTGTACACAGGTCATCAAATGTTCCATACTTTGCCGGAAGAGGAGGTGTTACCTCCCAGACAGGCTACTCCACCACAATTCTGGATCCTTCCTGGCGACCCGACCTCGTAAAGTCGGAGAACAGGATTATCTTTGCATTACTATTCAGGATCTGAAATAAGACTGATATACTGTTTTATTGAAAAAAAGCTGTGAAAACTTTAATCACCAAATTATCACTCATTGCGCTGCCTCTGGCAGGGCATCCTGTCACAACCGGGTCATCCACTTCCAGAGGCTATGTTATAGGTGGGATTATTGCATTCTTTATCCTGGGGTACCTGGTATATACATTGATGAAACCGGAAAAATTCTGATGCTGCTACTTTGACCAAAGAATGACTGTAATATGGATGAAGTCCTCCAGATTGTGATTTTCCTGGCAATTGTTGTCGCAGTGGCACCATTTCTAGGAACATTTATGGCTAAGGTCTTCATGGATGAAAAACACCTGATGAAGCCTGTTTTCGGATGGCTTGAGAAACTTGTTTACAGGCTGGCCGCAGTTGACTCCAATGATGAGATGAACTGGAAGAGGTATGCCGGCGCGCTCCTGTTGTTTAACCTGGCCGGGTTCATTTTCCTTTACCTGTTACTGGTACTCCAGGCTTACCTCCCGCTTAATCCCCAGAGACTGCCGAATTTATCGTGGCATCTTGCATTTAACACTGCCGTCAGTTTTGTAACGAATACAAACTGGCAGTCATACAGCGGAGAGAACACTCTTGGCTACCTGGTGCAGATGCTTGGTCTTACCGTACAGAATTTTGTGAGTGCTGCTACGGGAATTTCGGTTGCCGTGGCTCTCATCAGGGGACTGACACGGAAGACATCTGATACTTTAGGCAATTTCTGGGTCGATATTACAAGGAGCATAGTATATATCCTGCTTCCAATGTCGATATTTCTTTCAATTGTCCTGATCGGGCAGGGAGTGGTCCAGACTTTTTCACATTATGTTACAGCAACGCCTCTGCAGGGAGGCACCCAGCTGATTCCCCTGGGTCCTGCCGCATCACAAATTGCCATAAAGCAGATTGGGACGAACGGCGGGGGCTTTTTTGGGGCAAACAGCTCACACCCGTTTGAAAATCCCACACCATTTACAAACTTCCTCGAGATGGTGGCACTGATATTAATTCCTGCAGGACTTGTTTTTACTTATGGGAACTATGCAAAATCAAGAAGGCAGGCGTGGGCAATTTTTGGAGTGATGTTGATCCTTCTTGTAACAGGACTTACCATATCGCTGATTTCTGAATACGGGCATAACCCGGTTTTAAACGTTTCAGGCAGCATGGAAGGCAAGGAGACCCGATTTGGTGTCGCGAACAGTGTGCTGTATTCTGTAATTACCAGTGCAACATCGTGTGGTGCGGTGAACAGCATGCATGACAGCCTTTCACCGCTCTCCGGGATGGTGGCAATGTTCAACATGATGCTTGGTGAAATTATCTTCGGCGGTGTCGGTTCGGGGTTGTACGGGATCATTGTCTTTGTCCTCCTGACAGTATTTATTGCAGGACTGATGGTAGGCCGCACACCTGAGCTGCTTGGAAAGAAAGTTGAGGCTTTTGAAGTGAAGATGACTATAATTGCTGTTCTCGCTCCATCGGTCATTATAAAACTGTTTACCGCCGTTGCCTGTTCAATCCCGGCAGGCCTGGCCGGTCTGAACAATAACGGACCTCACGGCTTTTCCGAAATACTCTATGCATTCAGTTCAGCTGCAGGAAACAATGGCAGCGCGTTTGGCGGACTGAATTCAAATACTGTCTTTTACAATGTGATGCTCGGAACCGGAATGATAGTGGGACGATTCGGGGTGATTATTCCTGTACTGGCTATCGCCGGCCATATGGCAAGAAAGAAGATCACACCTGTTTCTTCAGGAACCTTCAGGACCGATACGGGTCTTTTTGTGGTTCTTCTGACAGGAGTCATATTGATCGTGGGAGGACTGACATTTTTCCCGCCTCTTGCCCTGGGACCTTTAGTGGAGCATCTGCTGATGCATTCAGGAGTAACCTTTTAAAAATCAACAGATGGCAACCCGGAATACACAGCGAATGTTTACCCGAAAGATCGTCCTGCAGGCTTTGAAGGATTCGGTCACCAAGCTGAACCCGGCGGTACTAATCAAAAACCCTGTGATTTTCATTGTTGCCATCGGCTCGGTGATCACTACTGCCGTTGTTGTTTCAGATATCCTGGGTCGTCAGTTTTCAGCATTCAATGTCCAGATAACAATCTGGCTCTGGTTTACCGTACTATTTGCGAATTTCGCGGAAGCGGTTGCAGAGGGACGCGGCAAGGCACAGGCTGAGAGCCTGAGGAGCAGCCGCACCCAAACCAAGGCAAGGCTGGTTGCCAGTTCAGGTGAAGAGAATGTAGCTGCCACCGAACTCAGAAAAGGTGATATTGTGATTTGTGAATCGGGTGATATTATACCTGCCGACGGTGATGTTATTGAGGGTATTGCAAGTGTTGATGAATCAGCAATTACGGGTGAATCGGCACCGGTTATACGTGAGAGCGGCGGTGACCGTTGTGCTGTGACCGGGGGTACCAGGGTTATCAGCGACCGGATACTGATCAGGATCACCTCCGAGCAGGGAAATACCTTTCTCGACAGGATGATCTCACTGGTTGAAGGGGCAAAGAGGCAAAAGACCCCGAACGAAATTGCACTTATAATTTTACTTTCAGGCCTGACAATCATCTTCCTTATTGTTGTAATTGCGATGCCGGCTTATTTTGGATACAGCCTGAAAGCCTCGGGCCTGTCTCAAAATCACAATCTCTCCCTGCCGGTGCTGATCTCCCTGCTGGTTTGCCTTATTCCTACAACAATAGGAGGCTTACTCAGTGCCATAGGTATAAGCGGGATGGACAGGCTGTTGAGGAAAAATGTCATTGCCACCAGCGGCAAAGCCATCGAAGCGGCAGGTGATACGGATGTCCTGCTACTCGACAAAACGGGAACCATTACCCTTGGAAACAGGATGGCCACCGATTTTATACCTGCAAAGGGTATCCCGAGTGAGCGTCTTGCCGATGCCGCCCAGCTGGCTTCCCTTGCAGATGAAACTCCCGAGGGAAGATCGGTTGTTGTGCTTGCAAAGGAGAGGTATAACATCAGGGCTCGCGAGATGCAGCCTCTTGGAACTGTTTTCGTTCCATTCACTGCCCAGACAAGAATGAGCGGGATAGATCTCAGGGGACAGGACGGTCAGCTGAGATCCATCCGCAAAGGTGCCGCCGGGGCCATCAAGAAATTCATAGAGGATAATAACGGGTTCTTCCCGAAATCCATCGAAGAGACCGTGACAGATCTTTCAAGGCACGGGGCCACACCCCTTGTCGTTGCCGAAAACAACCAGGTACTTGGCGTCATTCATCTTAAGGATATAGTTAAGGGCGGAATAAAGCAACGGTTTGCCCAGCTCAGGAAAATGGGTATCCGCACAGTCATGATTACGGGTGATAATCATCTTACCGCCGCCGCCATTGCTGCCGAAGCCGGCGTGGATGATTTCCTGGCTGAAGCAAAGCCTGAAGACAAGCTCTTCAGGATAAGAGAGGAACAGGCAAACGGACATCTGGTCGGAATGATTGGAGACGGAACAAACGACGCACCGGCACTTGCCCAGGCAGATGTCGGACTGGCAATGAATACGGGGACACAGGCGGCCCGTGAAGCAGGCAATATGGTTGATCTCGACAGCAATCCGACAAAGCTGATTGAAGTCGTGGAAACAGGGAAGCAACTGCTTATGACAAGGGGAGCCCTTACAACTTTCAGTATTGCGAATGATGTTGCAAAGTATTTTGCCATCATCCCGGCAATAGCATCTGTCCTTTACGTCAGCGCATCAGGCGTTTCACCCCTGGCAGTCCTGAATATAATGAAGCTCAGGACACCCGAGAGTGCAATACTGAGCGCGGTAATTTTTAACGCACTGATTATTATTGCCCTTATACCACTGGCCCTCAAAGGTGTCAAATACAGGCCCGTTTCTGCAAACAAGGTGCTTACAAGAAATATCCTTGTTTACGGCGTGGGCGGAATAATTGTTCCATTCATAGGAATTAAGTTTATTGATATGTTCCTTTCATTTATAAATCTGATATAGCGGCTTGACTTTTAACACGATGAATGACAATGAAAAGGCTGGCAATTACAGCATTTAGGTTCTTGATGGTGATGACCCTTCTGACAGGTGTCGTTTATGTGGTTTTAATAACGGCTGCCGGCCAGCTGTTATTTCCTGCAAAATCTAACGGCAGCCTGGTAATGAAAAACGGCAGGGTAGCAGGCTCGGAGCTTATTGGACAGAACTTCGACAGTGCTGCTTATTTCTGGTCGAGGCCTTCCTCGGTTTTCTATAATGCTGTTCCGTCGGGTGGATCCAATCTTGGTCCGACAAGCGATTCCCTCAGGAAGGTTGTTGCCTGCAGGAGAACGAATTTTTCAGTTATGAATATGGTACCCGATACGGTCGGGGTTCCCAGGGAGATGATATTCTCATCGGCAAGCGGGCTGGATCCGCATATTTCACCGTCGGCGGCATTGCTTCAGGTGAACAGGATAGCCAGAGCCCGAAACCTGAATGATAAACAACGCGAACAGGTGTTGAGCCTGATTAAGAATCTGACAGAGGACCGGCAGTTTCACCTGTTGGGTGAGCGAAGGATCAACGTTTTTCTCTTAAATTTAAGTCTCGATAAGATTCAATGAACGATCCGGACGACAACAGGCCCGATCCCGATGAAATCCTTGCTTCAATTAAAAGAGACGATGAGCGGAGCAGGAAGGGGAAACTGAAGATCTTCTTCGGCATGTGTGCCGGTGTGGGGAAAACTTTCTCGATGCTTGAATCGGCACAGATTGACAAGACCAAGGGCAAGGATATCATAATCGGGTATATTGAGACCCATGGACGGCCCGATACCCAGGCGCTTTTAAAGGGTTTTGAAATCATTCCGCGAAAGAAAATAGAATACAAGGGGACAAATCTTGAGGACCTTGATATTGAAAGTATCCTTGCCCGCAATCCTGATATAATTATAATAGATGAGCTGGCTCATACAAACGCCCCCGGATGCAGGCACCTGAAAAGATACCAGGATATTTTGGATATTCTCGACAGCGGAATAGATGTCTATACGACTCTTAACGTTCAGCACCTTGAGAGCAGGGCTGATACTGTCTCACAGATTACCGGGATAATTGTCAGGGAGACCCTTCCCGATGAAGTCTTCGAAAAAGCCGATGAGGTTGAACTGGTCGACATCACTCCCGATGAGCTGCTCCAGAGGTTTGCAGATGGAAAGGTTTATACCCCTGAAAGGTCGGCAGAGGCAATAAGGAATTTCTTTAAAAAAGGCAATATTACCGCCCTGCGCGAAATGTCGCTCAGGCTTGTCGCCGACAGGGTCGATAAGCAGGTCAAGACTTACATGCAGGCGAACAGGATCCGGGGTCCTTGGAAGTCGGGGATGCATTTACTCGTGGTGATCGGTCCGAGCCCGCATTCGGCAAAACTTTTAAGGTGGGCAAAAAACCTCTCATATACCATGGGTGCCACCCTTCTTGCACTCTATGTTGAATCGCCAAAAAAACTGGCGCAGGTGCAGAAGGAACAGCTGAATAAGAATATCGGGCTTGCAAAACAGCTGGGTGCTGACTTCATTACATCATCCGGGGAGGATATTGTAAAGGTCATTCTTGAAACGGCAAGAAGGGAGAATATCACGCATATTGTAATTGGCAAGCCAAGAAATCTTAACCTGGTTTCATATTTTGTACTCGGGAACCTTGTAAGCAGGCTGATTAAGGATTCGGGGAATATAGATGTCTATGTTGTCGGATCGAGTCAGCACGACGACAGCCAGTACATGAAGTATTTTGGCATAAAAGGTTTTACCTCAGGGGTATCACAGTACCTCCTGGCTTCCTTTTTCACCATTCTCACAGCCACGGTTTTTTATCCGTTCAAGGAATATATTGGATACCAGGTAGTCTCATTCGCATTTCTTTTCACTATTTCAACGCTTGCCTTATTTGTCGGTATAGGACCCGTACTCCTGGCTGCAGCCTTAAGTGCGGTAATCTGGGATTATTTTTTCATCCCGCCTTCGTTCACATTGCATGTCGATAAGGTAGAGGATGTCCTGATGCTCCTTATGTATTTTATTATTGCAATTGTGGGAGGTATAATGACCTCAAGGGTGCGGCGGCAGGAGAGGATGACCCGCGAAAGAGAGCTGAGAACCAATGCCCTTTACCAGCTCACCAGGGAATTGTCGATGACCTCAGGCATCCAGGAGGTAATAAAGACATCTGTCAAATTTATCGAAAAGTATTCACGGTTTGAATGTGCAATTATTCTGCAATCGGGCAATAATGTGCTTGAAAAGGATAAGAATCACCAGAGTAAGTTCGGGCTCAATACTTCCGATCTCAGTATTGCTGAGTGGGCATTTCAGCACTCAAGGGAAGCAGGCAGGTTCACTGATACGCTGCCATCCTCCCAGTTTACTTTCTATCCTTTGACCGGAAATAAGCTGAGACTTGGTGTTGTGGTGATCAGGCAGGACAGATATTTAAGAGGTGATGAAGAGGCATTCTGGAACGCATACAGGACGCAGATTTCAAACGCCCTCGAAAGGGAGTTCCTGAATGATGTGGCCAGGAGGGCATCAATCCTCGATGAATCGGATAAGCTGTACAAAAGCATATTCAATTCAATATCCCATGAATTCAGGATACCGGTTGCCACAATAATGGGCGCCTCCGACACACTGTTATCAGGTATTGAAGACAGGGAGGCAAACAGCCGGCTTTACAACGAGATTAACAAGGCATCGAGAAGGCTTAACCGCCTGATAGAAAACCTCCTGAATATGTCAAGACTGGAATCGGGAAGAATCACAATCAAGCCCGACTGGTATGACGTGAATGACCTTGCAAACAAGGTCATTGAAACACTAAGGGAAGAGCTTTCGGCCTATAACCTGGAGGTGAATATCCAGGAAGATATTCCGCTTGTCAGGATCGATTTCGGACTCGTGGAGCAGGTCCTGCACAACCTTGTTCTTAATGCCACCCAGTACTCAAAGCCCGATACCACGATAAGGATCAAGATGTATCACGATCACGATAGTCTTGTACTTCAGGTGATGGACAGGGGCCCTGGATTTCCGCCTGCAGAGATATCGAATGTCTTTAATAAATTCTACAGGATTGAAGGCAGCCATCCTGGAGGGACAGGGCTTGGCCTCTCTATAGTAAAAGGATTTGTTGAGGCACATAACGGGACGGTCACAATTGAAAACAGGAAGAATGGTGGTTCCAAAATCACAGTCAAGATCCCCACTGAGGTCCTGGATGTAAACAAAACACTATATTAGGGGTAAATTGGAGACAAATAATAACATACTGATTATCGATGATGAGGTCCAGATAAGGAGACTTCTGGAAATCACGCTTAACCTGAACGGGTATAAGGTTTCAGAAGCCTCGACTGCCAAGGAAGGCATTTCGGCCGCCGCCACGCATAACCCTTCGCTGATCCTGCTCGACCTCAGCCTTCCCGATGAGGACGGGCTCGTGGTATTGAAAAAAATGAGGGAGTGGTACATGAACCCTGTAATAATATTATCTGTCCGGAATTCGGAGGAAGACATAATCAAAGCACTCGACAGCGGCGCAAATGATTACCTGACAAAACCCTTCAGGACCGGCGAGCTGCTTGCAAGGATCAGGTCAGCCCTCAGGATATCAAGTGAAGCAACCGGCACACTGTCTGTTATGGAATTCGGTTCGCTTTCTATCGACCTTGCAGGGCACGTGGTACGAAAGGAAAATAACGTTTTAAAACTTACATCAACAGAGTTTACGCTCCTTGCACTTATGGCAAAAAATGCAGGCAAGGTGCTGACACACCAGTACCTCCTTAAGGAAGTGTGGGGGCATGGCTACTCGGACCAGACTCAATATCTGAGGGTTTTTGTTGCCCAGCTGAGAAAGAAGATAGAGGACGATCCGTCACATCCGTCACTGATTATCACCGAACCCGCAATAGGTTACAGATTCGGGGAATGAAGAACCTATTTTGAGACGATTGCAGTAAGTTCCCGCTGCCGTATAGCAGGGATAAGCTCCTTGTTGGTGATCCTGAATTTTTCAGGCTTTGCCGGAGGAACAACGTAAATCTGCGTTCCTGCATCCAGTCCCTTTTCAACGACCGTGAATTTATCGTTCGACGCTCCAAGAAGTACTACTCTCTTTGTACCGCTTTTTGTATAGACAAACGGAATGCTGTCGGCACCTGCCTGGATACATTCAGTAGGGATATAAACAGCACCGGGAATCGACTTTACAAGTATCTTATTGCTGGTTGTCATCGAAGGGCGCAGTTCCGGGTTAGTCCCGTCGAGCCTGATCTGCGTCTCGAACATCTTGGCATCAGAGTTAGGAAGCTCCTCTCCGACGTTGGCAATACTAATGATTTTCCCCTTGTAGGTTTTTCCCTGCAACGCATCGATCCCAACATCCGTTGTCATGCCTGTTTTTATATTGGCAACCTCGATTTCCGAAACATAAATTTTTGAGAGCATAACCGAAAGATCGGGAAGCGTGGCGACAACCATATCGAAAATATTCAACGATGATCCGGTCTTGGTTTTTGATCCGAGCATATTCTTTTTATAGATCACCATGCCTGGTGATGGAGCCTTGATGGTAAAGCCTGCAAGGTATTCCTGCAGGTCTTTGACCAGCTTTTCTTTCCTGGTTACAGTCTGCTTCACCTGGTTTATGTCGGCAAGTGTCTGGGCGGCTTTCAGATCATAGGTTTTACGCAGCTGCTCAAGTGCCCTTTTCTGTTTGTCGAGATCAAGCTGTGCCTTTCTGATTGTTGCAGGTGGTTCATATTTTGACTCATCCAGTACAATCCTGGCTTCCTCAACCGAGTACGTCTGGTTCTTAATATCGTCGCGCAGTGATGTAAGCGTAACAGTCGTGTCGAGGATCTTAAGTTCCAGATTTGCAGTGAGAGTAGACAGGTTCTGATATTCATCCTTCAGGGTATTGTCATAGTTGGTCCTGTCGAGCTGGGCGACGTAATCGCCGGCATTGACAATTGTCCCTTCAGGCACCAGGTCCTGTATTTTGAGATCAAGGTTCCTCATATCCATTCCCCTGCCCGGGCCCCCGCCAGGTTGCTGATTGAGAACCGGGCCCTTAATCTCGACCGATTTTTCAGCAATCAGTTCTCCCGATGCGTTGACGGTAACCTCAAATTTCCCGGAAAGGGCTTTCGTGTAAAGACTTACATTCTTACCTGCCGATACCGCACGGTTGAAAATTATAAGCCCGATTACTGCTCCCAGCACCACGATGCCGGAAATGATTAATGATCGTTTCATCTGGTACGACTGTATTGTTACCGAATTTTGTCAAAATATTGACGGTCTGAAATTACTGATTACTTCCGACTTATAGACAAACCTTGTGCGCCGTTTATTCCTTAAAAATAGTTAAGTTTGATTCTGACATAAATGAACAAATGTTGTATGGAGAAAATAATTGTAAGTGAAGCAGGTGATGAGGATCGTGACTGGACGGCCAGGTTGATTGCTTCATCGGAGCCGTGGATTTCTCTGGGAATAACTCTCGAAAACAGCATGAAATTCTGCCACGATAAGGAATATATGGTATTCATCGCAAGACTGGCAGGGGAACCCTGCGGGGCCATGGTGATACATCCCCGGGGCATGGCAAGCTCTCCATACCTCAAATCGATCGTGGTCGAAAGCAGGTTCAGAAGCAAGGGTGTGGGAAGCGCACTTCTTGAACACGCGGAAGGATATTTCCGCGAATCTTTCAGGCATTTCTTTATGTGCGTTTCATCATTTAACCCGAGGGCCAAAGCTCTCTATGAGAAACTGGGATATAAGCAAGTAGGGGAGCTCAAGGACTATATCCTTGAAGGAGAGTCAGAACTTATAATGCATAAAAGAATACGATGAAAGGCAGCAGGAATCCGTGGAGGATTGTTACAATGCTTTGTGCAACGGCTACTGCAGGTTACATAGCAAGGGTCAATGTATCGACAGCAGGTCCGCTATTGATGAAGGAGTTTGGACTATCGCAGGTGGCGATGGGCAGAATCTTCAGTGCATTTCTCCTTGGCTATGCGCTGTGCCAGGTTCCGGCCGGCGCCATGGCCGACAGGTGGGGTGCAAAGAAGGTGCTGACAATTGCCGCGTGGTTCTGGGTTCTCTTTACACTGTTGCAGACTGTGGTCGGGCTTGGCTTTTTGCAGGCGTCGGCAGGTGCATCGGTTATTCTCTTCATGGTAATCAGGTTCCTCCTGGGTATTTCGGCTTCGCCTGCATACCCCGGAGCGGCGCAAGGGGTTTCAGGCTGGGTGCTGCCCCACCAGCAGGGGAGGGCTAACGGCATCGTGATTGCGTCAATAGGACTTGGTTCTGCAATTGCACCGCCACTTGTTTCAAATGTTATGGTTCACTGGGGCTGGAGAATAGCCATGATCGTATCGGCCGTTCCGGCATTGATAATTGCCCTTGTATGGCTGAAGATCAAGGAACCACCTAAGGTCAATACCATTCGGCAGGAGGAAAATCTTACCGGGGAGGACAGGCTTTCCGGTAACAGGGGCAACCTGAAATCGCCCTCGTTTATCCTGTTAACACTCAGCTATACGCTCCAGGGTTATGTCGGATATATCTTCGTTTCATGGTTTTATATTTACCTTGTCCAGGAAAGGCACTTCGGACTCCTGAGCGGAGCATGGATGAGCAGCCTTCCCTGGATACTTTCTATCATTTCCATTCCTCTGGGAGGATATATATCCGACAGGCTCGCGGCGGGTAAACCGGGACCGGTGAAGGGAAGGCGGATAATACCGGTTACAGGTATGGTTCTGTCAGGACTTCTGATTTCAGTTGGTGCCCACACGGGCAGCGCTGTAATGGCAGCCATTTCACTTGCGTTTGCAACAGCTCTTATCCTCTGCGTCGAAGGTCCTTTCTGGACAATGATGATGAGAATCTCCGGAAAGAACAGCGGAACTGCAGGTGGAATCATGAATATGGGAAGCAATATCGGAGGACTGATTTCCCCGGCACTGACTCCCATTATAGCCGCTTCAATCGGCTGGGAAAATGCCCTTCATGTTGCAGCGGTGCTGGCAATAGCAGGAGGACTTGTCTGGCTCCGGATAAAGCCGGCTATTTCCTGATCATCTGGAAAAGTTTCACAATCTCCTCAACAGAGACGTGTCTTCCATAGGGAGTCCTTCTGAAGCTCTCCACATGCACCACCTTTTTAGCGTGTTCATCGCCATAGAATTTTACCAGGCAATCGCGTTCAGCCTGCGAAACAGGTTCAGCCTGGTCGGCCAGGAACTTGAGCTTGGCTTCCTTGCCCTGTGGTACCTTGTCGAGCTCGCCCCTTGTCCAGGGGAGCCAGTCGAAGAACTGCGATTCATGCGCCGACATCGAATAAACTTTCTGGTCGAAGACCTGGTCAATGTCAACGGCAAATTCAGGAGTAGAAAAGCCCGGGTACAGGAAAACAGGGTTTTTCTTTATAGGGGGGGTGTCTGGTGCAACATTCGGAACTATCACCATGTACGACGCATCCTGGACAAGAATGCTGGTGTACCTGTGATCGGGATGGTAGTCATCAGGTGGCGGACCTATCACGATATCGGCATTGAACTTCCTGATTTCACGTATTACTTTAAGCCTGTTTTCGAGGGTTGGCATGAGCTCGCCATCGTGGTTGTCGAGGACATCATATTCCACGCCAAACCGCTTGCCTGCTTCGGCAGCCTCCTTCATCCTGATTTTTGCAAGTGCCCCTCCGCCCATTGATTCATGGCCGGCGTCACCATTGGTCATTGAGACAAATTTGACCTTGCATCCAAGCTTTTCAAAAAGGATAGCAGTGCCTCCAAATGTTTCATCGCAGTCGTCGGGGTGAGCGCCGAACACGATTATTCTCAGCGGTGCCTCCTGTGCCGTGCAGGCTGCAATCACACAGGAGAGGAGAAGGGCAAGAAATAAATGTTTTTTCATAGGATCTGGCTTTAGAATTAACAAATTTATCCTTTTGGAACCATACTTCAAAGAGAAAAGAAAAACCCTGATGATATTCTTCAGCAGGGTTTTAAAGGTATAAAACATGAAGTACTATTCCTTCTTTTTCTGGAACAGGGTAAATCTTAATCCGACATTAGCTGAAACAGATGAGAAAGGCATCGAAACCTTTGTCTGTTCAGACGGTTTTGAAGTATCCTGCTGGGCCAGCGGATTAATGCTCTTTACATAGTTAGTCTGTATCTGTGAAACAGTCTGGTTGGGAAGCAGGTTCTCAGAGTTGCTGATATACTTTGTAAGATTCGACTGTGAAGGATACCAGGTAAGGTTGATTATGTTCAGTTCAGTGTAGAAATCAAGTTTTTCAGACAGCTTCCAGTTCATTCCGATAGCGGCCTGGTAACCCAGAGCCATTCCATTCTTGTAGACCCACGTCCTGGTTTCATTGTACGTTCCACCATCATTCACGCTGTAATATGCCTCATTCTTTGTCATCTGCGGGAAGCCTAAGACAAGTCCGAACCTTCCGTAAGGTGCGGCCTTACCGAAGCCTGCTGAAAAGACAAAGGACGGATTCAGGAAAACTCCCCTGGCATGGGTATCGTAGAAGTCGCTGTCGACCCAGTTATAACCCGAATATTTATAAAGCGTGTAGGATGATGTCTTGTACTTGTTGCCGATTAGGTACTGACCACCTAGATCGAACATGAAATTCTCGTTAAATTTGTAACCGACAGCAACAGAAAAGGATGGGCCCGCACCATAAGATCCTTTTACCGACTTTGAAGAACCTGTCGATGCATTTCCTCCGGTATAATCATATGTACTTGAAGCCTGGTCGCCAAGAACATTTGTCCCGGCCGGGAGCCCGTAGGTTCCTCCTGCGCGGATATAAAATCCCTGGGCAAGAACTGAACCTGTCATTGTTGTTACTAATGATAAAAGTAAGATCGTTTTTTTCATTATCTGAAGTTATTTGTTCGTTAATTTGTCAAAGGATCATCTAATGAGGTCCGGTTGAAATCTTAGATTATAACAACCTGCCTGATTATTTGTTCATTATTATGGATCTGGAAATTCTTAATTTAGTGTCCACTATCATGATTAAAAAACACTAATAAACAAGCCGTGATTATGCATACCGAGAAGCACTTTACATCCTCTGATCTTATTAAAGACATCGTAATAGGAATGTCTGACGGACTTACAGTTCCCTTTGCCCTTGCCGCGGGGCTCAGTGGTGCCGTATCGAGCAACGGAATTATCATCACCGCCGGTATGGCCGAGATCGTGGCAGGCTCAATCGCAATGGGGCTGGGCGGTTATCTGGCAGGACGCACGGAGTCTGATCATTACAAATCCGAACTGGCACGGGAACATGACGAGGTGGAAAGGTTGCCCGATCACGAGATGCAGGAAGTGAGGGATGTCTTTATGGAGTATGGGATCAGCCCGGCGCTTCAGGACCAGATGGCTCTCGAGTTAAGCAGGGACAAGAAAAAATGGGTCGACTTCATGATGCGCTTCGAGCTTGGAATGGAAGAACCTGATGAAAAGCGGGCATCAAAAAGTGCTTTTAACATTGGACTTTCTTATATCATTGGCGGCATAGTTCCTCTTACAGGATATTTCATAGCTTCAACACCGCACCAGGGGCTCCTTATCTCTTCTGCAGTAACTGTCGTTTTACTGTTTGTTTTCGGTTATGTTAAAACCAGGCTGACAGGGACAAAGCCGCTGCTTGGAGCCCTGAAGACAGTGCTCATCGGTGTGCTTGCTGCGGGAGCTGCATTCTATATTGCAAAACTGATATCCTGAAGATTATTGTTATACAATTGCAACCTCTTCCCTGGTGGACCTGCTCATCCTGTATTTATAAGCTCCTTTGAATACAATCGGGAAGATAAAAAGGGTAAGTGTTGTCGCTGTAACCAGGCCACCGATTACAACAATGGCCAGAGGTTTCGAAGATTCAGAACCTATGCCGGTTGAGATGGCTGCAGGAAATAGACCTATGGCTGCCAGCAAAGCGGTCATCGCAACGGGCCTGATCCTTGCTATAACACCTGTCCTTATCGCAGTGTCGAGCTCCATCTTCA
>Ga0335071_10001368_pt1 | contig 26194 bp, 25 predicted proteins | sample Lox_Sample_15_FD_206724 | JGI IMG/M metagenome (GOLD analysis project Ga0335071, IMG submission 206724) | Soil microbial communities from Loxahatchee National Wildlife Refuge, Florida, United States - Lox_Sample_1.5 | ecosystem: Environmental > Terrestrial > Soil > Wetlands | place: USA...
GAGGGTCCACCCATTTCCTTCCTCCCGCACCTCCCCCGCCCAAAGCCCCACTGCATAAGGGGCCGTACCGCGTTGGCGGTCAAGTTCAACCCCCACTTCTAATCCATAGTGTTCAGCCGCAGTATCCGGTTCTTGCAAGACAGATTCGCGCACAAGGAGATGTGATTCTTAACTGCGTGATCGACCCAACCGGTGATGTAACCCAGATGAAACTTGTCTCTGGCAATCCCTTGCTGGTTCAGGCGGCCTTCGGTGCCGTGAGTCAATGGAAGTACAGGCCAACTTTGCTGAACGGTACGCCGGTGCCCGTTGAGATGGAGGTTACTGTTCAGTTCAGGATGAGCGGCTGAATTTCCTAAGGTGCCTAATCATTCATACGACTAACGACTGGTTCTTGGAGATAGCTGGCTGTTACTTGAAGGAAAGTCGGCTTTCCGTGCATGTTGCCTCAAGGCCCCTTGGGACCGGCGAACAGACATCGGTTTCAAATACCGTCGTGGAGCAACACGTTGGCATGTCTCTTGTTTTCAACACGCATTCTTAATTTCACCGAGTCGCCAGATTCTGCGGGAGATAGAACACCCTCAAATCAGGCAAAACTAGTAGCAAGTAGAGTCACGAATAGCTGGCTTTTTTTCTGGGTTCTCATTTCCGTTCGCTAGAAAGCGAGTTGTCTCTGGGGATGCTGGTATCGGAATTGCCGGTTTTTCTTAGGTCGAATGAGGAGATCCCAATGGACGAAGTTAAGCGCTCGTTCGTCCTGTTGTATCGTTGAGTTGCTCGCACATGGGGTACTGCATAGGGGCTATAACTGGGCGGAAAGATAACACGTTTAAATGTGACTGAACAGCTAGAGATTGAATAGTCTTCGATTAGCAGAGATGTGGGTTTCAGTACCAACAGCGCTCGTCATTAGGATCAGGCCATCCCCGTTTCTGGTCCCTTCTACGTTGCTGCGAAACGCCGTCCTCTTCTTTCCGGAAGAACTCGATCGCCAAACTACCGGTGGACCGTGCGACCCGGGGATTTCCCTGCGGGGAGGTTTATACTCACGAGGTCTTTACACGCACCGAGGGGTATTTATGGATGATCTGATAAGGAACTCGTCGCGGAGGCTGATGTGTCTGGACGTGTATCGAGGATTGATGGTCGCGGGGATGATCCTGGTGGATAATCCGGGCAGCGACGAGCACGCGTACTGGCCCATAGTACATACTAAGTGGAATGGATGGACTCCAGCGGACTTCATCTTTCCCTCCTTCCTTTTTCTAGTCGGAATTTCTATGGTCTACTCTTTTGCGGCACGCCTGGAGCACGGCCAGACGAAGCGGCAGATTTTCGTCCATGCGATCAAGAGGAGCCTGATCCTGATTGCAATTGGATTGCTCGTGAACGCGTCCCCGATTATCGGGTTGGACTGGCACAGCTACCGATTTGAAGGAGTGACTCAACGGATCGGGCTGTGCTACTTCTTTGCAGCGATCTTAGAACTGTGGGCGGGGCGCCGGGGACAACTGATCGCGGTAGTCGCCTGCCTGGTCGGGTATTGGGCCCTACTGCGGTTTGTGCCGGTGCCAGGCGCAGGATTTCCCGGTCGCGACATCCCCTTCATGGATCAAGTGCAGAATCTGCCGTCATGGCTGGATCGAAAGTTGTTCATGGGCCATTTATATAACGGGAACAGGGATCCGGAAGGCATCATCCACACGATCCCGGCAATCGGAACCACGCTTATCGGAGTCCTCACCGGCCACTGGCTGAAAAAGCAGAAAGAAGGCCGCGGATTGCTGGGCGGGACGGTGGTGTTTGGGATTTCCGGAATTATCTCTGGAGCAATTTGGAATCGGTGGTTTCCGGTCAATAAGAACCTCTGGACCAGTTCGTTTGTATTGTTCAGTTCAGGATTGGCGTTGCTGTTTTTGTCGCTACTGTACTGGATGCTCGAGGTGAAGCGCTGGCGAGGGACATGGACGATCCCGATTCTGGTATTCGGCATGAACGCCATTGCGGGGTTCGTGGCCGACTCGTTGATCTATGGGCCAGGGTATACGTTCACCGCCAAAGGACCAAACGGAGCGACCATGAATTGGCACGAAGCCGCACAAGGGTGGCTCGGAGCGGCGGGACTCGCCACTGCAAATGCCTCGCTGGTTTATTCGTTGGGAGCAGTGCTGATCTGCTGGATTTTGTTGTGGTTTCTGTGGCGAAAGAAAATCTTCTTGAAAATCTAGAGAGAAGCGGTACGTGGCTTGATCGAAATGTCTATCCTAATTAAGGATTCGGTAGCAGGTGAGTTGGCTGTCATTTGTGTTCGCTGCACCCGTCTAAGCGCGCTCTCCCCTGCAATCCTGCTGACTTAAAGAAGGAGCTTTTACAGAGTTGGCAGGATTGGCGCTCGAGGGTATTTTCGCATCGCTGCAAGGCGTGTGGAGGGGTCTTCCCATTCGCAATCTCCACTTCAATCTGCTGCAGCAGTGCGACGATCTGCTTCGATTTGTACCTTTTCATCGGGATACCAGCCCTCCTCCCCCGCAGCTCGTTACATATCCCCGCCTTTGATTTCAACTAGAAATTCCATTTACCTGAGACTAAAGTCACAGCCACGCTTCGCGCCGGGCATTTAATGTTCCTGCGCGAGTTGTGTGTCAATCGAGGCGAGCTCAAACGAGGGAGATTTTCATGAAGCCCTGGAAGACCGTTATTCCTGTGTGTTGTGTATTTATTTTCGAGTTGTTGGGAACTGGGGTTGCCGCAGCGGAAAGCAAAGATGGGGGAAAATGCGAGGCGTGCCACGCCAAAGTCACCCCAAACGTCGTAAATGATTGGAAACTGAGCAAGCACGCGGGTATGGGAATCGGGTGCGAGGCGTGCCACGGCATTGACCACACCACGGCAGAGGATGCAGCGAAGGCAAAAATACCAACTCCGGAAACCTGCGGGCAGTGTCACGCGGACCGCGTCGAGCAATTCAAAAAGGGAAAACACGCCATTGCTTGGGCAGCGATGGAAGCCATGCCCACCATCCACTACCAGCCCATGGCCATGACCGAAGGTATGAAGGGCTGTGGAGGGTGCCATAAGATCGGAATCAAGTCACCGGAACAGATTGCCACGCTTGCGAAAACGGGAGTTCGCTTTGGAAATGCCTCATGCGATTCGTGTCACACACGGCATACCTTCTCCACCGAGGAGGCTAGGTCTCCTCAAGCCTGTAAGACCTGTCACATGGGATTTGACCATCCACAGTGGGAAATGTATTCCTCCTCGAAACATGGTGTGCGTGAGGAGTTGAAACAACTGAAGATTCAAAACAGCGAATCCGCCGCTCCTACTTGCCAAACCTGTCACATGCAGGAAGGTAATCACGAAGTACGCACCGCCTGGGGCTTCCTGGCCGTGAGGCTACCAATGCCAGACGACAAGGAGTGGACGGTGGACCGTGTGACCATTTTGCAGGCTCTTGGTGTGTTGGACCCGGATAGGAAGCCGACAAAACTTCTGGACGTCGTTAAAGCGGCTGACCTAGCTCGATTGGACCAGGCCTCGTTCCAGGCAGAGCGAGACAAAATGGTCAAGACCTGCAACCAGTGTCACTCCATAAACTTCGCCAAAGATCAACTCCAGCACGGAGACGAGATGATTAAGAGCGCGGATCATCTGATGGCCCAAGCTATTCAAGAAGTGGCCGGACTCTACCGGGATGGTGTACTGCCTAAGCCAGCAAATTATCCCTATGCATTTCCCAATCTGCTCACCTTCCACGATGCACCAACCGTGGTGGAGCAAAAGCTGTTCGTCATGTTCCTCGAACATCGAATGCGAACTTTCCAAGGAACTTTTCATGCGAGCCCCGACTACGCGTTGTGGTACGGATGGAGCGAGATGCAGCGCGACTTGACCGAGATTAAGGAGCTTTCGGCGCAAATGAGGCGGGAGCACTCCACAGTACAAGCCAAGTAGATCGGCCGGTTGCACCAGTAGGCTCCCGCGAGCCCGGACGTGAATCAATCGGGAGATTCTTGTTCGCGTTTCAGCCCTGCTAGATCTTTGACGACAATACTGCGTCCATTGACGTCGACATAGCCCTCGGCCTGAAGGCGGCCGAGATTCCGGGAGATCAATTCGCGCACGGTACCCAATTCCGCGGCGAGATCCTGTTGGGTCTTACTCAGCTCAACGCGCACACCCTCGCTGGACCGAGTTGCGCTCGTCTGAGCCAATCTTAAGATCAGGGCGATCAGTCTCTGCCTGACCGTAGTGAAGGAAAGGTCTTCGATGATTCCCACCAGGCGGCGCAAACGGGAACCGACCACGGCGATCACCTTTAGTCCAACATCAGGATGCTCCCTGCAGAAATCCTGAAAATCCTTTCGGGAGATGAACAGCACTTCCGCTTCTTCCGATGCTGCAGCTGACGCGGGATAATTTCCTCCGTCGAAAACCGGGAGCTCCGCAAACGAACTCCCGGACCCTTCGATGGCAAGTGTCTGCTCGCGCCCGCTGGCCGAAAGTTTAAAGATGCGAATTTTTCCTTTGCCGACGACGAAAAGCCCCCGGCACGCGTCACCCTCACTGAAGAGAATCTCCCCGCGGTCGTAGTGTTTACTGCTGACCCGGCGCCGCAATGCATGCAGTTCGTCCTCGCTCAGACTCGCAAATAAGGGCGTCTTTCTCAGAACTGTTTCTACGCTCTCGCTCATAGTCCTGCCTTCCCGGTGCTGCCAGCGGACGGGCCAATCTCCAATCCTCATGACATCGTTTATACACGCATGGTCGAACAACAAAGTGTGATCCACTGTCCACCACCACGTTCTTCAATTGTAATTGGAAAATCTGGGCATGCCTTACGGCTAATTTGGAAGAAGATGACAAAATCTAGTCGCTGCGCGAATTGCGGTCAACTCCAGAAGCAAACAGAGTCAAAGCTACGCAGCTTAGGAAAAGTAGGCCGGAGAAAATAGCGGCGGGAAGAGCCGTCTCCGAATGCCCGGCCAGGAACGATTCCAGTGCGGCACTCAGGAGCCAGATCTGCACCACCACGAGCAGAACGATAAGGGCCATCGCGCCATCAATGGCGACCAGTCCTTTTTTCTGTTTTGAGAAATTCCTGTCCGGCATATCAACCTACCTTCACCCCGATGGCGACCAGTTCTTGTCCCTGGCGCTCCAAAATAATCCGGGGCAGAGGCCTCGGCGGCGGTCCCTGCAATACGGAGCCGTCCTTCGCCGAGAAATAGCCATGATGGCACGGGCAAGCAAGCCGGCTGGTTTCGCGCTCGTAATAGACGGCGCAGGAAAGATGCGTGCATTTCTGGCTGAAGGCGTTGAACTCGTCTTCGCCCGTTCGAACGAGGATGCAATGATCAGTCGGTGTCGGGTAACTGAACAGTTTCACGCCTCCTACGGGGATTTCGTCGGTCGTGGCCACGGTGGAAGTCGGAAATACCGGGCTCTTCGCGAAATAAGACCGAGCCAGAATCCAGAGATTGCCGACGAACATGCCAAGGCTCGCGAGCGTCAGGAATTTCGTAAACTGCCGGCGGGTGACATAGCGTTCGTCGCCCGTGAATACCGAGAACTCGTCCTTCCAGAGCGGCTCTTTACTGGGGTTGCGCAAAAGCGACATACGACTCCTCCCACATGTAATCCAGCACATCGAGTGAAACCGCCTCGGTCTCGGCGGGAACCATCATGTGCACACGCGTGACGATCTTCTGCTTCCCGAACTGAAAAACATTGGTCGGTTTCTCACGACGCTTAGCGATTTCCTCTGGACGTACATAGGAGAGCGCCTGACTCGGGCAAACGGTGGCACACATGGGTTTTTTGCCAATAGAGGTACGGTCGTAGCACATGTCGCACTTCATCATTTGCTCGTATTCCGGAAAAATCTTCGGAATTCCGAACGGACAAGCCAGTACGCAGTTCGAGCATCCGATGCAGCGAGGTTTCAGCGAGGATTGCACGATGCCATCGTCGCCCTTCTTGATCGCGTCCGCGGGACATACCATGGCGCAGGTCGGCTCGTCGCAATGCCAGCAGACGTACGCCGCGGTCGCCGTGGTTCCCTGGCGATCGATGAAGTCGAAATTGATCATGGACTTGCCGCGATGAGTTTCGCATTCCGCGCACGCCTCCACGCACGACTGACAGCCGATGCAGCGGGAGGGATCGACGTAGAATTCGTAGCCGTGCATCAGGTTTTGCCCTTTCCTGATTGCGGTACAAGATCACCAGGCGCGGGGGCCCAGTCCGGAGGTCCGTCTGCTTTGCGAAGCTGGCAGGCCGATACTTTGAATTCAGGAATCTTGCTGCGGGGATCGAGGGTTCGATGTGTCAACCGGTTTGCACTTCTCTTACCGGCCCAATGATAAGGGATGAACACCGTATCGGGACGGATCGTCTTCACCACCATGGCTTGCAGGGTGATCTCATTCCGCCGCGACATGATCGTCACCCAATCTCCATCCTTTATTTGGTATTGCTCCGCAAGCCGCGGATGAATTTCCAGCCGCGGATTTGGATACAGGTCGAGGAGACCGCCAATGCGCCGTGTTTGCGTGCCGGAGAGATACTGGCTTACCACGCGGCCAGTCGTCAGATAAATCGGAAACTCCACCGAGACGGGATCACCGCTCTGCCGCCACTCGGTGACGACGAAGTGATGCTTGCCATCGGGATGGAACGAACGGCCGTCTTCAAAAAGACGCGGGGTTCCGGGATGCTCGAGGGTGGGACACGGCCAAAATATCCCCATGTTTTTGTCGATTTTTTCGTAGGTGATGCCGTAGTAGTCCGCGTGTCCGCCGCGTGAAGCTTCCCGTAGCTCTTCGTAAATTTCCCTCGTCGAAGTGAACGGAAAGTATCGGGCTTTCCCCAATCGTTTCGCGAGTTCGCAGTAAATCCAACTGTCGCCTTTCGCGTTTCCGGGCGGATCGACCGCCTTTTGAATATGAATGACTCGGCCTTCATTCGTGCACCCAATGCCCTCCTCTTCTTCCTGGAGGCTTCCAGCCAACACGACGTCCGCGTGGTGCGCAGTCTCGGACATGAAGAAATCCACGACGCCGAAGAAATCCAGCTTCTCCAGAGCTTCCTGGGTATATTTCGAATCGGGAAGAGAAACCAGGGGATTGAAGCAGCAAGACAATAGTGCCTTGATTTCTCCGCGATGAATCGCTTCCATGATCTCAACGGCGGAGTAACCGGCTTGCGGAATCTCTTCCGGCGAGATTCCCCAGACCTTCGCCGTGTGAGCGCGCGCTTCGGGATCGTTGATCGAACGCTGACCGGGAAGTTGATCGCATTTCTGACCGTGCTCGCGGCCACCCTGGCCGTTGCCTTGACCCGTGATCATGGCGCATCCTGCGCCCTCGCGGCCGATATTGCCGGTGGCAAGGCACAAATTGATCAAAGCAAGGCAGTTTTCTACACCTTTGGACTGATGCTCGACACCGCGCGCGTGAAGCACAATGGAGCGTTCCGCTTCCGCAAAGAGGTGGGCTGCGCGTTCGATCGATTCCGGTGGCACACCAGTTTTTTCCGCGGCGGTGCGTGGGTCCCAAGAGCGGACCGATTCCACCACTTGTTCGAACCCAATGGTGTGGTTTGAAATAAACTCATGCCGCTCCAACCCGTCGCGCAGAATGACGTGCAGCAAACCCATGTACAGGGCCATGTCCGTGCCCGGTCGCACCGGAAGGTACATATCCGCATTCCGGCAAATCGGTGTCATGCGCGGATCGATAATGATCAATTTTCCGCCCGCGTCGCGGCACCGCCACAAATAATCCGTGGTGATCGGCGCGCATTCGGCGACGTTGGCTCCGGCTACCAGCACGACTTGCGCCTTCAAGATGTCCGACCACGGTAGCGGGCTGCGATCCACCCCAAACGCCAGCTTGTACGCCGTACCTGCTGAGACCATGCACAACCGGCCGTTATAGTCGATGTGCCGTGTGCCCAGAGCGACGCGCGCGAACTTACCGAGCAGGTAAGATTTCTCCGAGATGAGAGAAGCCCCGCCATAGATTGCTACGGAATCTTTCCCATATTTTTCCTGAGTCTCCCGCAGACGCGTCGCTGTGTAGTCCAATACCTCATCCCAGGCAGCGGTCCGGAATCCCTGTGGAGTGCGCATCAAAGGATCAAGCAACCGGTCGGGATGGCCGCCCTGCATGTAGCGCTTCACGCCCTTGGGGCAGAGCATTCCGTGGTTGAACGGAAACTCCTCCCACGGTTCAAAACCGATTACCTGGTTGCCGCGGACCTTGAGCTGGATTCCGCACTGCTGGCCGCAGAAACAGCAGTGCGTCTTCACCAGTCGCTGGGCGGGATTTCTGGATTCGTCCTGCCATCCACCCGGAGGCGTGTAAGCGGGGTGTGGACCAAAACGGTCAAGGAGCGATTCTAGCGAGGCTGGCACCTTAGCCATGCGATTCCTCCTTGAGATGCAGCTGTGCGAGCGAGAGCGATTTCCGTTTGCACGCTGGGCACAGTTCCTGCCACGTCGCGTCCGAGCCTTCCATCCGGTAATCGAATCCGACCTGCGGGAGGACGCATTTCAAATCTAAGATGTGCATGAGAGAAGCAAATCGCTGGCCGCAGCGCTTGCACAGGGCGGGTTCGCCCGTTTCTCCCGCCGCCTGATAGAACTTCACACCGAGCTGCGCCGGGCGTTGAAAGATGTGAAAGAACTTGCCGAACGGCAGATAGAGCAGCGCGCTGATGACCGTGATGGCGTGCAGGATCGCCAGGAAACTGTAGAACTCTCCGCGCATCCAGTTCTGGGACACCGTCAGGGCGAGGCCGGTTACGGAAATTGCGAACAGTAAAATGATCGGCAGAAAGTCGAGCGCAAAGGACTGTACCGCCTGCGCGCCGCGATCGCGAAACCGCCGCCACAACGACAACCCAATTCCACCAAGCACCAAAAAAGCCGATACGTCCAGTCCATGGAACAACAGTTCCGCAATCAGCGTGTGCAACCGGAAGGTTTGTGTCGGGAATCCGTACAGCAAGACTACATACGTTTCCTGGTCGGTGGGAAGCGACTGGAATGAAATCCAGCCAAAGACGAGTGGGAACGTAATCGCGACGGCAAGGAGACATCCCCAGAACAACAACTGGTGCATCCACCAACGTAATCTCGATCGGCGGAGAATGAAGGTTTGTGCGGCAAGATGGGTGGTTGTTAGCTGCACCAGACGTAGCGTGCCCCGAATAAGGCCTGCCTCGCGAAAGAGTTGCCAGCCGCGCTCCCAGTACACCCGCGTCGGAGGTTTATCGAGCCATACGCGGTAGTGGTAGACCACGCCCCAGGTCGCAAAGATCGTAGCAAACGTGTAAATGACAAGTGCGGGATCGAAATTCTGGAGATTGCGCGAGCCGACCACGATGGCCGCAACCAACAGCCCGGTGAAAAACGTAGCTGTCACGCCAGCACGCAGACGATCCGCCGTACGCGTCAGAGACGCGGGCATAGTTAATTCTTTCTTTTCCTGCTTAGCCAAAAAAATCACCGCGTTGGTCCGCCAGAGAACCGCGGAAAGAAACGCGAGCAGCGCGAACCCTGGCCAGACAATATGAAGATGATCGCGGAAAAATCCCAGCAGCAGAGGTGGGAAGAATCCCCCAAGTCCGCCCATCGCTCCCACCAGGCCCGTCACCGTTCCTACTTCTTTGGGGAAATACTGTGGTACCAGTTTGAAGACTGCACCGTTTCCGTTGCCTAGCAGGAAGGCGCATCCGAGAGCTCCAACCGTGAACGGCAACATCGAGGGCCACGACATCAAGAGGGCGAAGGGAATAATCCCCAGGAACACCACCTGGAGGACGCGCGCCCCGCCGATCTTGTCCGACAGCCAGCCCCCAAGCGGCCGGGACAGCGTGGCCAGCACAACAAATCCCGCGGTCCGAAAACCGGCGTCGGCGGGTTTCAGTCCGAACTGATCCTTGAGCAGGACCGGCAGATAAATCGAAAACGCGACGAATCCACCGAACGTCAGAAAATAGAAAAGAGAGAGCACCCAGGATAGCCGCTCGCGCGAAAGCAGTTGGAGCATCACCCCCAAACTTGCGGGCCGGACGGTCTTTGGAGAATTGCGTGCGAGCAGAAAGAAGGTCACTCCCCAAATCACCAGGAGTGCTGCCATGCCACGGAAAATATTGTGCCAGCCGACGGCCACCGCCAGAACCGGGCCAAGGAATACAGCTGCGGATTGACCAATATTGCCCAGTCCGTAGATGCCGAGCGCGCCACCCTGTTTTTCCGGTGGAAACCAGCGCGACACGAATCCCACGCCAACCGCGAACGAACTCCCCGCCAAGCCCAGGAAAAACGCCACGTACAGCAGCATCCGATAGCCCGCGCTCATCGGCACGAGATACGCAGGCACCGCGACTACAATCATCAGCAGAGAAAAAATTGCCCGCCCACCAAATCGGTCCGCTAGCATCCCCGTGACGATGCGCAGCAAGGAGCCGAGAAGTACAGGCACCGCCACCAGAAAAGCAGTTTGTGTCGCCGTGAGGTGAAAGGCTTCCCGGAAACGCGGGGCGAACGCGCTAATCAGTCCCCAAGCCGCAAAACAGACCGCAAACGAAACAGTTCCCAATGCCAGCTGGGCATTCGCTTGTCGTGTTACCTTAGGTACATCGGTCGACATGATGAGGTGACCTTCCCATTAGACAAGAAAAACCGCGGAAGAACCTGAGGGGGCGGAAGGAGGCTCAAGGATACATCTCCCTTCCTGCCACCGCAAAACAAAATGGCGTGCTCGGCACATGCGGTCTTTCCATCGACGTTTCAGAGTAAGAAGCAGGGGAATCACTCCTCGCAGGAAAGCCCTTTTTCTCCCGCTAACGTGGGTTCGCAATCGCAACGAGTTGCGGTACACCGACCATCATCGGCTCATTCACGGCGTGGCTCTTCTGCAACACAAAAGTGCAGAACAGATTGGTTGTGAATACGGACAACGCCGTGAGCTCCACCAGAGCGGAGACCGGTAGCACGTGCCATGCCCATTGCGCGTAGCCTTGGTAGGCCAGCACCTCCGAAGACACACGCAGCGTACATCCTATCGCGAGAAGAAGAAGTCCCAGAAACATCAACCGTGGGCTCCAGAGCAGGCGCATGCCAGCGAAGGCCGGCAGAATTCTCTGGCCTACAGACAGAACCATGATGCCCACGAATCCAACGGTCAATGCGTGACGGGAAGCGCCCCAGAAACCACCCGAAGTATCCCACTGCGTAGCCGCCACGCCGAGTCCTGCGGCGACTAGCAGCCAGCCGTACGCCATGCGTACAAATACCGGAAAGCTTTTGTGAATTCCACGGATCTTGGGTTCTTGTTCGCTGGCCTCGAAAATCCGGATGGCGGCCACCGAAGAAAAAGTGGCCGCGAACAAAAGAAGAGTTGCAATCGTGAATCGTCCGGCAGCGGCGAAACCAACGCCCAGAAAATCGAGAGCCACCGCACCGAACAAGAATCCCGGGCGAAGCGCCTTGAGCCCCAGGAAGACGCGCATCCACTTTGCGCTGAAGCCCCACACAAACGGCACCAGGAAGCCCCAGCCCAGCAAGGCCAGATACCGTTGATCGAAATTCTTCGGGAAGGTGGGGTCCATCCCGTGCAGCGACGCCTGCACGCTCGCCACCAAGTTCGTGCCCAGCGAAAGTAGAAATCCGATCGTGGCGCTCATAACCACCCAGACCCACGGCTCCAGTCCCTTCTTCGAGGAATCTTTCGGACGATGTCGCGACACGATGGAAAAGAAAATCATAAACGCCACCAACTCCAGACCGCCACCCACCGGAACCAGCACCCGCCAGTTCCACAGGTAGACTGTCGCGGACCATCGCAGGGCCACGCCTGCGGTCCACAACGCCCAGCACACCCACGCCGACCGGATGACTGTTGTAGCCCGTTCCTGCAATTTCGGAATCGAGTAGAATCCAATGCCCAGAAGAAAGCTGCCGATCCAACCGAACACCTGTGCATGGCCGTGCGCCTGCAGCCATGACGCCGAAATAACTCCTCCTCGCTCCCGTCCGCTGATCTGCAGGAGATTCCAGACGCCCAGCATAGTCCCCGGAAAGAGCATGAAGACCAAGCCCGTTGAGATAAACGTCATCAGCAATCTGGACATGGCTGTTTCCCGATCGCGCATGGCGCGAAGCGCCGCCGCGACACTTGGATCGGCCCGGAACTCTTTTCTCAGTGGATTTTCCTCACGCATGACGGTTTCTCCCGATCCCTTCCCCTTCAGGCGGCCTCGGCCTCAAGCTCGACGGCGCGAGGAAATAGAATATTGTTTTCCAGATGAATGTGCTGGTGCAGGTCGGCCTCAAACTCCTGAAGTGCGCGGTAGAGCATCTGGAAACTCATGCACGCATCCGCGGGCAAGTCGTAGTTCTTCGAGACTTCCCGCATCTTGCGCAGAAGTTCTCCCGCCGAGTCGTGTTCCATCATCATCATCCGCACCGGATTCTTTACCGTTCCGAACGGCGATGCCCCGGGATGCCTTCCGGAATTCGCCGCGAGCTCGAGTTGTTCGATGTACGGGAAAAGCATGCGCTCTTCTTTCATCAGGTGCGCGGTCAGTTCCTTGGACAACGCCAGGAACGAGGACTGAATCTTCTCGAGTTCCGGGTGGTTTTTCCCATGCACACCGACTACCTTGGCGCAGAGCGGAATCAGCCGCTGGATCTCCTGCCGCACATATTCGTGATGCCTCGCGACAATGTGCTTCGCGAGTTCCGCAAGAGTGGCCTTCTGCCAATCGCGCTGGCCCTCCCGCGCTTCTGGCTTTTCGAGCGCTTCTGCAACTTCCTGCACATTGACCTTCGCGGCGGTGCACGCTTGGGCCAGCGACCTGTCGCCGCCGCAGCAATAGTCGATTCCAAACTTCTCAAAAACCCGTGCCGCGCCGGGAGTGGCCCTCGCCAGTTCTCGAACCGTTGTGCTGTCCAGTGTTGCCATGATTCCCTCCCCAGCCATTCCATCGAGCGATTTACGTTCCGGTTGCGAGTATCCGTGCGTGGTTTCCGAGCGACTATGACTTTAGTCACCACCCCCTTATTTCTTGCGTTTATTGGCCTGAAAGGCGATTTTCCGGGCAGTTTCGGCGGACCTTTCCTCGCGCGCTAGTGACTAAAGTCATTTTTGTCTTGGGTCCCCCGGCTCACGATGTCACGTATCAGCGAGCCGGCACTTCGGGTTCGCAGCTTCACCGAGAGAATCGTGAAACACGGAAACTCTTTCAAATGGCTTCCCGCGATCGTTGAGGAGTTCTGCACGGGCTGTGGCCTCTGTGTCGCTGCCTGCGGGCCAGCCTGCCTTGAAACGCAGAATCGTGTGGCTGCACTGGAACGGCCCAGTGACTGTGGCAGTGAGGAGCACTGCATAAGCGCTTGCCCTGAAGAGGCGATCCACATGGTCTGGTTGCCCGCCGAAGGAGACCCATCCATCGGTCTCTGGCGCTCGCTGTCCGACACGAAATCCAATTCCGGTACCGCCAGAGCTTCTTCGCTCCTCACGCACGACGGCAAATAGGATCTGTGCAGAAAAACATAGCAACTGCATTCAACCAGCCAACCTCCAAGTTTTCTGAACTGATTTTCGTTCAGACGCGAACTCGAAGTCTTTTGCGGAAACCGTTGGATTATGCGGTTAGCTCAAACCTCGTGAACGCGAAGACCATCCAGAGGAGCTTGAAACAAAGTGAAGGGAGAGTCGCAAGCGGGAAGGCGCCGGCTTGTGGATTTCAGCGTTCGCGCACCAAACTCAAGCCGTCAACAGTTCAGGCAGTCTCGGCATGTTCACGCCAAAAAGTTTTTTTGCCTTGCGATGGTCTGGAGGTTAACTTGTTTGACCTTGGCTGTTGTTTGGCCTGGCGGCGATATCGTGCGGGTGGCAATCCGAATTCCCGTTTGAAGGCGCGATTGAATGCGGCCTCCGACTCGTAGCCAACATCAGCGGCGATGTCGGCCGTACCCCGCGGCGTTGTGGTCAATGCGCGGGCGGCCAGTTGAAGTCTCCACCGCGTCAGATAGGTCATAGGGGGCAGGGACAAGAATTGACTGAATCGTTCTACAAGCGCGGAGCGGGACATCCCCACCTGCTTCGCCAACTCCGCGATGGTCCAAGGATGGCTTACATTGCTATGCAGGATTGCCAAGCTCTTCCCCACAATCGGATCGCGCGCTCCTGCCAGCCATCCCGTCTCTGCTTCCGGGAGTCCCGCAATGTAGATTCGTAAAGTTTCCACAAATAACGCTTCGGAGAGTTTAGCGAGCATCGCGTCGCTACCCACGCGCGCCGAAGCCGTCTCATCGGCCAAGTGAAGAATGGATTCCTCCAGCCACCGTCCCGATTGGTCTGCCCGGATGTTCACCTTCATAACTCTCGGCAGGCCCTCTAGGAGCGGCTTACAGATAATCGGATCACACACCATGAAACCGCAAACCACTCGCACGTTCTCTCCACCACCTCCAGCCTGCAATGGGCGGAGATCGCGGGCCGAGATCTGGTTCAGGATTTCAGGAGTTACATCGTTGCGGGCGTGCTCATCGCTAAATATCTCATGTGGATCGCCGTGTGGGAAGACGACAACATCGCCCGCATCCAGGACAAGCCATTTCCCCCCTGGCAATCTCGTGATGGCCCTGCCCTCGACCACAAGATGGTAGATCGCCAGATGGGCCGCCCCGGGCGAGAGGATGGGCGCCAATTGCTTCGACGGTGGGGAACAAAAACTCCAGGGTGACGAAAACTCTGCCCGGAAGTATGTCGCTCCCGTCAACTTCATGGCCGAAAGTATTTCTGAAAATGCATCCATGGCGTCTTCCGGACCCTCTGCAATGTTTATTGGACGGTCAGCAAATAAATCCGTTCTTCCTGGACGTCAGAGCAATTCCTTCGGTCGGCCGAGCATGGACCGGTTCCGGCTTACGTCCCAAAATTTTACCTATGGCACGAAGCTGACGCAACGCCAACCGGATGACGAAAGGAAGGACCTAGATGAAGAGGATGATTGCATTCGCGTACGGGCTGGGAAGCTATCTGGCTTTCCTTGCTACGTTTCTTTACGCGGTCGGATTCATCGGCAATTTTGGCGTACCAAAGTCGATGGACTCTGCTTCCACAACAACATGGCACAGAGTGCTCCTGATTGACCTGGGGCTGCTGCTCTTGTTTGCCATTCAGCACAGCGTGATGGCCCGCCGTAGTTTTAAGAATCTGATTACACGCATAGTGCCGGTCGAATTGGAGCGCAGCACCTATGTTCTAGCAAGCAGCGTGGCTCTGCTCCTGCTTTTCTGGAAGTGGCAGCCCCTTGGCGGCACCGTTTGGACCGTCGAAAATAGCATCGGGCGTGGGGTCCTTTACGGAGGCTATGCCTTTGGCTGGCTATTGGTTTTAGCTGCGACTTTTGCGATTAACCACTTTGATTTGTTCGGGCTGCGCCAAGTATGGCTCCATATGCAGGGTCAGCCCCAGCAGAAGCTTCGGTTTACGACTCCGTTTTTTTATCGGGTCGTTCGCCATCCTCTCTACGTAGGCTGGTTGTGCGTCTTCTGGATCACTCCGACGATGACCGTAACCCACCTTTTCTTTGCAGCGGTCACAACTGCGTACATCTTCGTTGCAATCCGTTTCGAGGAACGGGACTTGATGCGAGAGCATCCGGAGTACGCGGAGTATCGCCAACATGTGCCGATGATCGTGCCAAAGCTCCTCCCGCAGAACGATCCGGCGAACGTTCCAACTGCAATACGAAGCTAAGAGAGAGTGAAACAGGAGAAACTTTGATGAATCCGATTGCTGAAATGACAAAAGAGACCAATAACTCCCTGGCCGGCATCATCGCAACTGCAGAGCAAGCGGCTGAGAGCAGGAAGCTTGAGCAGCTTAAATACAGTCTGAGAGCAACCTGGTCGACCGGAGATTACGGTCGTTTTTCGCGATATATGGAGAAAGATGCGGAGAACTTTTTTCGCGGACTCCCGATTGAGCCAGGAGCCAGCTTACTTGACGTTGGCTGCGGTGCTGGACAACTCGCCTTGATCGCCGCCAGGGCGGGCTTGAAGGTCAGCGCCTGCGACATTGCCACAAATTGGCTAGACCAAGGCCGGAAGCGTGCCGCCGAAGAAGAGCTGGAAATCGCGTTTCACGAGGGCGATGCCGAATCGCTGCCTTACGAAGATGGCCAATTCGATGCGGTCGTCAGCTTGATTGGTGCGATGTTCGCGCCCCGTCCCGATCTTGTCGCTTCCGAGCTCAGTCGCGTATGCCGGCCAGGGGGCATTATCGCAATGGCAAATTGGACCCCTAAGGGTTTCGTCGGACAAATGTTCAAGATTATCTCCAGGTACATCGCGCCTTCGGGTATGCCTGCGCCGGTGCTCTGGGGCGACCAAACCACAGTTCGCGAGCGATTTCGAGATGGAATCGCTGATCTCAGGTTTGCAGTTCGGACCTATCACTTTGATTATCCGTTCCCGCCGGATGAAGTTGTTGATCTTTTCCGAACCACCTATGGCCCCATGTCACGTGCGTTCTCTTCGCTCGATCAAAAAGGACAGAAGAAACTGCGCAGCGAGTTGGTCCAGCTCTGGTCCAAACACAACAATGCCAACGACGGAACAACCAAAGTTGAAGCCGAATATCTGGAGGTGATCGCTGTGCGGGGCCAAAACCATATAAGGACAATACGTGCGATCGGAGAAGGGAGAGAAGCAATGAGCCTGCGGGCAAACTCTCTGGCACGGCGCATTGAAGAAGGCGCTGATATCCTGGCTACCTTTGCGCAGGGACTCACGGAAGCAGAATGGCGTACGCCGGTATCAGCGACGGACTCTCGCTCCATCGGAGTAATTGTGCACCATGTTGCCAGCGTCTACCCCATTGAGATTGAACTCGCGAAGGCAATCGCCAGTGGCAAGGCGGTTACCGACGTTACCTGGGAGGCTGTGGCGGAGTTGAACGCCAAGCATGCCAGCGAGCAATCCGGGGTATCGAAGACTTCCGCGCTTGAACTTCTCCATAAAAACAGTCGAGAAGCGGCCAGCTCAGTACGCTGTTTCTCGGATGACGAACTAAACCAGGCTGCGCCTTTTTCTCTGAGCTTTGGCGCACCGGTCACCGCCCAATTCGTGATTGAAGACCATGCCCTCCGCCACAGCTGGCACCACCTTGCGGCTATCCGCAAGAGGCTCGGACGATAAGCTGATCAGCCATGTCGAACGCTAGGCTATTAGCAGTGCTCGCTCACCCTGACGATGAATCCCTGGGTATAGGGGGCACTCTCGCCAAATATGCGTCCCAAGGTATCGACGTGTTGCTACTCACGGCCACGCGTGGCGAAAGTGGTCGCTACCGAGGTTTTCGTCCCGGGGATCCAAACCATCCGGGTCCGGCAGAGTTAGCAAGTGTCCGTGAAGCTGAGTTACGCGCCGCCGCTTCCGCGTTGGGGGTGCGGGAGGTTGCTCTGCTCGATTACCGGGATTCGCAGCTCGATCAAGCACGTCCCCGGGAGGCAGTGAAGGCGATCGCCGAACATATAAGGCGGGTGCGCCCACATGTCGTGCTGACCTTCGGACCAGACGGCGCCTACGGACATCCAGACCACATCGCAATTTCCCAATTCACAACCGCGGCCATCGTAGCCGCGGCGGACCCTGCGGTCACTGGCGAAGGGGCGAATGCCCAGCCACCATACTCGGTCGCCAAGCTTTACTACGTCGCTTGGCCGGAATCGGCTTGGAAGGCCTACCAGGCTGCTTTTCGCAAACTGGTTTCGACGGTCGACGGTATTGAACGACAAGCGGTGCCCTGGCCAGATTGGGCGATCACCACCGTGATCGATACGCGGAACTATTGGTCAACCGTTTGGCGGGCAATCTCGTGTCACGAGTCACAGATCTCCGCCTATGAGCAATTGAAGTACTTATCGCCAAGTGACCACGAGGCGTTGTGGGGACATCAATCGTTCTACCGGGCCTTCAGTACGGTCAATGGCGGACGGTCTCGGGAAACGGATCTTTTGGAAGGAATTTGCACATGAACGAAGAACGAGCAGCGAAAGGGTTGGCTTTGGATAGCAGGTTCACCCGGGAGGCGGCTCTCGCGATGGACGGCGCTACATTCCGCAGACTGGGACATCAGCTAGTTGACCAGATCGCGCAGTTCCTCGAGTCATTGGCAGCAAGGCCGGTAACTTATGATGAGTCCCCGTCCGCAATACGCGAGGCGCTCGGACTGACAGGCCCGCTGCCGGAACAGGGCACCGACCCGGCGATTCTCCTGGAACAGACGGCACAGAGGTTATTCGATCATTCGCTATCAAACGGGCACCCTCGGTTTTTCGGATATATCACTGCGGCTCCCGCGCCGATTGGAATTCTGGGGGACTTCCTGGCCTCGGCCGTGAACCCGAACGTCGGCGCCTGGACTCTGTCACCAGCCGCCACAGAAATAGAATCCCAGACTGTGAGTTGGATCGCCGAACTTATCGGCTACCCGTTGAATTGTGGCGGATTGCTCGTCAGTGGCGGCAACATGGCGAACTTCGTCTGCTTCCTCGCTGCACGCAAGGCTAAAGCAGATTGGAATGTCCGCGAGCAAGGCGTTTCGGGTAATTCGGGCCGCAAGCTTCGCATATACTGCTCCGGCGAAACACACACATGGATTCAGAAGGCCGCGGACATTAGTGGACTCGGCACTTCCTCCATTCGATGGATCCCGATCAATGAAAACTTGCAAATGGACGTGGCCGCTTTGCGTCGTCAGATCGAGGCGGACATCGCGGCAGGCGATTTTCCATGCCTAGTGGTGGGAACGGCTGGTTCGGTCAGCACTGGCGCGGTCGATCCGCTGCCGGAGATCAGTGCAGTCTGCAAAGAGTATGGAGTTTGGTTCCACGTCGATGGCGCTTATGGCGGATTTGCAGCTGCGGTTCCCGACGCGTCAGATGATTTGCGTGGGCTAAGTCAGGCCGATTCCGTCGCGGTCGATCCCCACAAATGGCTCTACGCACCGCTCGAGGCCGGATGTGCGTTGGTCCGTGACCCGGAGGCGCTGCGTGCGGCGTTCGCGTACCATCCGCCTTACTATCATTTCGACGAGCGCGCGACAAACTACGTTGACTACGGTCCTCAAAACTCAAGAGGTTTCCGTGCCCTGAAAGTCTGGCTTGCCCTGAAACTCGTGGGAGCCGCTGGATATCGCAAGATGATCGAGGACGACATTCGCCTGTCGCGTTCCATTGCTCATGCGGTCAGCCATCATGACGAGTTGCAGCTGATGACCCAGAGCTTGAGCATAACGACATTCCGCTACGTGCCTCGCGATCTTCGGCTGAAGTTGGGGGATGCGAAAGTCGAACTCTATCTGGATGCGATCAACCGTGAGCTGCTTGATCGGGTTCAGCGCGGCGGCGAGACATTTGTCTCCAATGCCGTAGTAGACGGGCATTATCTTCTGCGCGCTTGCATCGTGAACTTTCATACCACTCAATCGGATGTCGAAGCCGTTCCTAGCATCGTTGCTCGCATCGGACAGGTGGTAGATGTTGAGCTGCGTCATACGATTTTAACGAGGAGCCTGGGGTGAATGTTTACAAAGCGCACGGCATACAAAGGAGCAAGTACCAGTTAACAGGAGGCATCGTTGTGGCGTTGTTGGATTCTGCTTGGGATCCGCCATTTTCAACCTGATTCACCGGAACAATATAGCGGCGTCAGCTCAAGAAACCCGTCCCAACTAGAGCAGAAGGAGCTCACCCCAAGAGAATCCAACAAATCGACCCCAACAGAAAGGAGAGGACGCATTCATGGCAGATCTGATCGCTCAACCTCGAATCATAATGGCGGCAGGAAATAAGCCCAAACAGATCGCCGAGTACGTCGGTCGTTTGAATTCCGGAGTTGAGGCGCTAAGTATCGCCCGAATGGTTAGTCCATCGGGCTGGAGCGAGCCGGGCCAAACTCCAGATTTTGATGAACACACCCTTGTCTTGAGCGGCCTTCTCCAAGTTCGCACGCGAGCCGCCGTCATTAATGTAAATGCTGGCCAGGCTTTCGTAGCGCGCAAAGGCGAATGGGTTTCCTATAGCACTCCAAGCCCGGATGGCGCAGAGTATGTCGCGGTCTGCCTTCCCGCATTTTCCACTGACCTTGTTCATAGAGATGACCATCGAGATGCCTAGAAAGAACTCCATTCGACTCACACAGGAGTTAAGGACGCAATGAAAGTTACCAAGACTGTTTTCTGGATCGCTGCGTTTTATACCGGCTGGAATTAACACTTGCCATTATCGTATGAATCTTGTACAAACCCACAATTGCTTTGGAGATGAAGCAATGGTTCGCTCCAAGTCGAGAATTGCTCGTTTTCTCTTTTATGCGCTGACGTGCGCGCTTATCTGTGCAGTGTTGGTTTCTGAACTCCCCGAGCAACTCACTCTGACAAACGACACGTCGAACGATTACACACTCCGATCTCCGCGCCTTTCGAAAAGCATCCAGCCCCAGAGTTCCGTCAGACAGGGCCTGTCCTTCTTCCTAAAGCCTGTGATTCGTCTTACTTTGCGGCAGTCCGCGTCAGCAGTTCCCTGGGACTGTTCGCTCCTTAGCAGAAGTCTGTTCGTCCTCCATTCGGTCCTTCGAACGTAGTCCCCGCTTCGCGTGTTTCGTTCACAACTTTTCTTTGTTGCGGCTCAGGAAAGGTGCCAGCCACTTCCTTGTCGCGCGACGTCCCCGCACTGCGAGGGAAGTCGGCCAGTACGAATGCTCACTCGAGGATTGAGAGATGAATATGAATCGAACCACGTGGCAGGGATTGTTTATTGTGGCCGTATGGTGTTCGGTGGTTATCCCCCCGGCCATTGCACAGGTCAAGCCTGATCACAGACTGTCCAGTTCTACGACTCGGAGGGATCTGGATATGTTCATCGACCAACTCAGGGGGCAATCCGGGGCGCCGGGAATTCAGGCGGTGGTTGTAAAGGACGGCAAGATCGTGTGGTCAGGTGCGTACGGAGATGCTGTTCTCGATGTGCCCGGCCCGCGCCGCCCCATGCGCGATGAGAACTTTAACGCGACCGGATCCACGGCGAAAATCCTCGTGGCTATCGCCGTCATGCAGCTGGTCGAAAAAGGGAAATTCTCGCTGGACGACGACATCAATCCACACCTTCCCTTCCGTGTTCGCAATCCGCACTGGCCCGACACTCCGATCACCTGGAGAATGCTCTTAACGCACACGTCGAGTATCGACGAGATCGATCCGGCTATTTACGATTCCACGTACTTCTACGGAAAAGATGACCCCGAAACTTTCGAGGACTATGCAAAAAACAGATTTGAAGCGGGTGGCCGTTATCACAGTCCCAATCTGTACCGGATAGGAAAGCCCGGAACGGAACGTATCTATTCGAATGACGGCATTGATCTTGCCGCTTTAGCGCTTGAAAACATCTTGCATGAATCGTTTGCCGACTACGTTAAACGCGAAATTTTTTCTCCGCTCAAGATGCACGACACCAGCTATTTCCTGGCTCCCTTGCCGGTTGATCGCTTATCCGTGGGATATGTCGTCGAGCGGGAGCCGAATGGCAAGTTCTCATACTTGCTCCAGCAGACGTTTCTGGAGCACAAGCCGCCCTCCGGGAACATCAGCGACAATCAGATTTCCTTTCCTGAGTATCCCGCTGGACGAATCTACACAACCGCCACAGATTATGCGCGGCTGCTGATGATGTTTCTAAACAAAGGCACCCTCGATGGCTCACGTATCCTCAGCGAAACGAGCGTCGGCCTGATGATGACGCCGACTGGATTCTGTACGCCAGACGGCTGGACGCAAGGCCTCGGAATATTCGGGCCCAAGGACCTGCGTGGTCGCCAAGTGTGGGGTCACGCCGGTGAGGATCATTCCTGCTCCGCGGCTTTCTATTTCAATCCCGAAACTCATGTTGGCGCAATCGCTTTCGTCAACGGTAACTATCCGGATTTCTCACTGGTTTATGCGGTGAGCGATCTGGACCTTCATCTGTTGTCTTGGTTTGAGAATTCCGACTAACAGGCAGTGGCTAGAAGGAGACCACTCATGCGACCCGCGCTATCTCGCTTCTGCGTTGCGACCCTCGCCTCCTCTTTTCTTTGGGTTGGCCCGGGAGCGAATCATCTGGCCGCGTTCGCGCAAGCTCGTCAGGCCAAAAACGGTGAATCTTCTGACCTGAAGTTAACACCCGAACAAGCCGAGGTTTGGAATAAGGAGCAAGATTACTTTCGGTATTTGCAGTCGAAGGATTCGAAAAGTTACATGTTCTTGTGGGACGACCGGTTTGTCGGGTGGCCTGACTACGACGAGCATCCGGTTCGTAAGCAAGATATTGAACAATCTGTTGACGAGGATTTTCACAGCTCCCAACCATCGGTTCTTCAATCCAGCGTTTTTCCCAAACCCGAATCAATCGTCGTGTTCGGCGATGTCGCTATTACTTACTATTTCTGGCCAGAAAGCGACGAATCCTCTTCATTCACATACCGAATCACTCATACCTGGCGCAAAAGCGTAAATGGGTGGCACATCATTGGCGGAATGAGTTGTGCAATACGTCGGTCGCAAGTGGCTTCTACCACCGACTTCACCGCCCACGCGGACCAGGCACCACCAGTCGCGTCTACCTGTGATATCGCCAGAACGCCTGCAAGGATCGAAACATCGACCACTGCCGGAGAGAATGATTCCTTATCAAAGAAGACTGACGCCGCAGTCGTCGGCCTGCGTGAGCAACAACAAATACCCGGCACGAGCCTCGCCGTGGTGCGCGACGGCATGATCATCAAAGCAACTGGTTATGGGATCGCGAATATGGAGCTCCATGTTCCGGTAACGCCGCAAACGATTTTTGCCGCAGCCTCCCTTGCGAAGCAGTTCACTGCCACGGCTGTGATGCTATTGGTCGAACAAGGCAAAGTCTCGCTAGAGGACAGCGTCGCGAAGTATTTTCATGAGGCCCCGCCCACGTGGAAACCCATTACCATCCGCAACCTGCTGAGTCATACCTCCGGCATTCACGATATCTGGGAGGACCTTGACCTCAACGCATACAGTAGCAAAGCGATCATCGATGTCCGCCACGATTACACGGAAGATGAGCTCGTCCGGCTTTACGTGAAGCTCCCGCTGGACTTTCCACCAGGCGAAAAATGGGACTATTGCAACGTCGGCTATGAATTGCTTGGGTTTCTGATCCATCGCGTCACAGGCATTCCTTACTTCGAGTTCCTCCGCCAGCACATTTTTGACCCTCTAGGCATGAACGCCACGCGGCTTTACAGCTACGCGGACATCATTCCCAATCGCGCCGAAGGCTACACCATGATGCATGGAGAGTTGCAGCATGCGCCCTGGGTTGCTCCTTCCCTGTGGTCAAACGCGGATGGAGGAATCCTCACCAACGTGCTGGACCTGGCGAAGTGGGATGGCGCGCTCTACACCGAGAAGATCCTGAAACAAAGCAGTCTCGATCAGATGTGGACGCCAGTTAAGCTCAACTCTGGCAGAACCTTCCCGTACGGCTTCGGTTGGCAATTGAATAACGCAAATGGACATCGGGTGATCTGGCACACCGGCGGTGGCGAAGATGTTTTTGTCAGTATTTCCCGATATGTGGACGACCGCATCACGATCATTGTCATGAACAATCTCAGCGAATCCCACTGCGACACTCTCAAGATCGCCGACGCAGTGGCTTCGATCTATATCCCGGCAACCCACGGGGCAAACCCGGTGAAGGATTGGTAGAGGAAAATCATGCATCAACATGTGAGGTATCTGTTGAGGTGGATGTCACTCGCGATTCTGGTGGCCGTGGCGTTAGCGCCGGCTTCAGCGCAAACAGGCTCAAATGATTCAGCACCGCCCCGTGCCTCTACCACGAGGCTCGACGCTCTCGTGTGGCAACTTATGGCGAACGCCGGGATGCCTGGATTACAGGCGGTCGTTGTAAAGGACGGCAAGATCGTCTGGTCAGGAGCGTACGGAGATGCTGTTCTCGATGTGCCCGGCCCGCGCCGCCCCATGCGCAATGACTCGATCATCCACATCGCCTCCACATCCAAAATCCTAGTTGCCGTAGCTGTCCTGCAACAGATGGAGAAAGGGAAGCTTTCGCTCGACGACGACATCGACAAATACCTCCCGTTTCCGGTGCGCAATCCGCGCTGGCCGGATGTTCCCATCACCTGGCGGATGCTCCTGACACATACGTCCAGCATTGACGACATGGATCAGGTTTCCGACGATGCCAGATGCGTGTACGGCAAAGATGCTCCGGAAACTTTCGAGGACTATGTGAAAAACAGATTTGAAATGAATGGCCGGTACTACGCTTCGAATTTGTACCGGATAGGAAAGCCCGGGTCGGAGCGCATCTACACGAATGACGGCATTGCGCTTGCCGCTTTCGCACTGGAAAACATCGTGCACGAATCGTTTGCCCGTTATGTGCAGCAAGCGATTCTTGCTCCACTGAAGATGAACGGCACAGGCTATTTTCTGGCGCCCTTGCCAGCGGATCGCTTAACTGTCGGATACGTCACCGAAAGGAAGCCAGACGGAACGTTTGCCCACATCCTCCTGCGGACCTTTCTCGAACACAAGCCCCCTTCCGGCACGGTCGCCGACAATCAGATTTCCTATTCGGACTATCCCGTGGAAGGAATCCACACGACCGCGACAGATTATGCACGCCTGATGATGATGTTCCAGAACCGCGGAATTCTGGACGGGGCAAAAATTCTCAACCCATCCAGCGTCGATCTGATGTGCTCACCCTCAGGTTATAGGAATTTGGACGGCTGGGTGCAAGGCTTCGGACTGCTCGGCCCCGAGGATTTGCGCGGACGGCAACTGTGGGGACACGATGGTTCGGATCGCGTCAACGTCTCGGCTTTCTTTTTCAATCCCGAAACTCACGTCGGCGCCATTGTCTTCTCCAACGCCAATTACCTGGACTACAGCTTGAGCCACGCCTTGCTGGACTTGGATCTCCATCTAATGTCCTGGTTCGAAGACCCCGACAGTAAACTCCGGGGCTCCGCGCAGCCCAGCGGTCAAATCGAAAAGCTGAATGGAAGTCGGAACTAAGTCATGACGAAATACAGACATCACTTGCCGCAGCTCGATGGTCGAATTTTTCTAACAGATGGCGGACTCGAGACCACGCTGATCTTTCACGACAAGATCGACCTGCCTCATTTCGCGGCGTTTCATCTGCTGAAGGACAAGGGCGGAACGGAAGCTCTGCGCAACTATTACCGCAGCTACGCCTCAATCGCATGCGCGAACGGACTTGGATTTGTTCTGGAGAGTCCGACTTGGCGAGCCAATCCTGATTGGGGCGAAAAGCTGGGCTATTCGAAAGTCGCCCTTGCCGACGCCAATCGCTCGGCAGTCGCTCTTATGCACGAGTTGCGCGAGACATTCGAAGTGCCTCACTCGCAAATGGTCATTAGCGGATGCGTGGGTCCCCCGGGGAGACGGGTATGACCCAGGTCAAGTCATGAGTGAGATCGAGGCGGAGTCTTATCACAGCGAGCAAATCAGCTGGTTTCGAACGACGGATGCCGATCTCGTTACGGCGCTCACGATTACAAATATACCGGAAGCCATCGGGATTGTTCGCGCCTCCCGCGCAGCGGGGTTGCCTGTCGTCATCTCGTTCACGTTGGAAACTGATGGCTGTCTACCAACAGGCCAAGGCTTGCGACAAGCGGTTGAGTCTGTCGACAACGCAACAGATAGGACAGCCGCCTACTTCATGATCAACTGCGCTCATCCGACTCATTTTGATGCTGCCCTTGCAACGAGCGAGCCTTGGATCCGGCGCTTAAGAGGAGTTCGCGCCAATGCCTCCGAACTCAGCCATGTGGAGCTAAATGAAACCTCCGACCTCGATGCTGGCGACCCTCAGGAATTGGCGGCGCACTACGGTCAGCTACTTCGTCGGCATCCGCACATCAACGTGCTCGGAGGGTGTTGTGGCACCGATCATCGCCACGTTGGAGAAATCGCCCGAGTCTGCAAGGCGATGATGACTCGTGACAAATGAACTGTGAAGCTGTGGGTCGAAACTGCAATGGGAACTCATGGTATGACTGACGGCGGATCCTTCCGGCTTC
>Ga0335071_10001371_pt1 | contig 26160 bp, 34 predicted proteins | sample Lox_Sample_15_FD_206724 | JGI IMG/M metagenome (GOLD analysis project Ga0335071, IMG submission 206724) | Soil microbial communities from Loxahatchee National Wildlife Refuge, Florida, United States - Lox_Sample_1.5 | ecosystem: Environmental > Terrestrial > Soil > Wetlands | place: USA...
TGATCGAGGCCGAAGCGGACTTGGTTGTCCGGCAGATATTGGATCAGGAGCAGGTCGCTCGCGCTGCCGCGGCCGGTGGCGAGGAGGGGCTCGCTGTATCCGGTCCGCCGCAGGGCGAGGCTGAAATCAAGCACACAGCCTCCGGACGGGTTCGGCGCCAGCAGGGGCGGGGCCGGCGCGAGGGCGATTTGTTGCCGGCGGAGGATCCGGCCGCTGAACTTGGCCGCGCAAAATCCAAACAGGTCCGGCGTCCGCCCGATCAGGACGGCGCCGGGGGTTGAGGGGTGAAACATCGCCTCTTCGGTGAGCAGCTCCCGGCCGTCCAGCTGGACGGCCAGGCGCATCCGCGCGTGGCGCACGGTGGCCGGCGGCCAGCCGGCGAACGCCGGGTGTTCGGGCGGCGGGCAGAGCCCGCCCCATGCCACTTTCAGGCGGTATGGGCGCCCGGGAGTGAAGGCGACCGGGTCACTCACCGGCCCGCCCAATCCCTCGTGGAAGAACCCGAATTGCAGGTGCGCTTTGTCGAGGTAGTGCACGTAGAGCAGGTCCCGCTGCTCGGTGCCGGAGCGAAGCAGGGGTTCCGCGAGTCCGGCCTGGCCGGCCGGGAAAACGACGTCGAATTGCAGCGGCCCGAACCGTTGTCCACGCAGCCTTTCGATCCAGGACACCGGCTCGTCCAGCAGCCGGGCGGCGGCGGCCAGCTTTTCCGGCGCCTGGAACGCCCGGGCGCCGATGAAAAAGCTCATACCAACGCTGCCGGCGGCAAGGAGAGGCGTGATCACCGCGAAGACGCGCCGCGCCCCGGGGTGCGCGCGCAGCGCGTCGGCGCCCGCGAGCAGGCCGAGCGCCGCCAGCCAGGTGAGCGGGAGGACGAGATCGAAGGCGTGGCGGCCCCAGACCAGGAAGTAGAAGCAGAGTAGGAAAAAATTGCCGCCCGCGGCCAGGGCCGACGCGAGCAGGAGCGGGCCGGATCCGTCGACCGCCGGCCGCCGCGCGAGGCGGCGCCACACGGGCAGCAGCACGGCCAGCCAGGAGAAGGGCAGAAAGAGCAGCGCCCCGACGGGGGTCGACTCGGGTGGATCGAAGAGGAACGGAAAATAGCGCTGGAAGCGCGGCACGTGGAACAGGTAGGCGGTCAGGTTCCGGCCGAAGGCCGCCGGGGTGAGCAGGGGCTGGTGCCGCAGGTCCACCCCGATGAACTGGTAGCGCATGCCGAACTCGAACGGCGAACCGAAGCGGCGGAAGTTGTAGGCCATCAAGCCGACGCCGACCGCCGCGATCGGCCCGCCCGCCGCCAGCAGGACCGGCAGGATCCGACGCGGCCGGCGCGCCACGCTCCACGCCACGGGAACCAGCAGCAGCGTCCCGAGCAGATAACTTGGCCGCGCGGCGACCGAGAGCCCGGCCGCGGCGCTGGCCAGCGCGAGCCAGAGGAGGGGCCGGCGCTCCGCGTGGAGGGCCCGGTAGCCGCAGGCGAGGGCGGCCACCTGCCAGAACCAGGCGCACGCCATCGCGATCTGCCAGTAGTCCGGATAGCGCAGGAGGAAGAAGGCGTTGTTGCCCACGGCCAGCACCGCGCCCGCCAGCAGCACGTACGCGGTCGGCACCGCCGGCCAATGGCGGCGCCGCACGGCGCCCAGCAACAGCAGCGACAGGCCCAGGCTCGCGGCGGCGAAAAAAGCGACGGCGAACGGCTCGGTCAGAAACATGCCCGTCAGCGCCGTCCAGGGCAGCAGCAGCGTCACCACGGGCGCCGCGCCAAAATAGAGGAAGTAATGCCCGCGAAAATAGGAGAGGTCGTTGACCTGATACGGGCGGTTCTGTTCGGGGTCGTAGGGATCGGCGAGGCGCGCCAGCGCCGGGTCCGGCTCGATCGCGAGGTGGAGCCGGCCGTGGCGGAACGCGTCGGTCAGCATTGGGTAGAACCCCGCGGGCTGTTTGGTGACCCAGGGGTGGTCAGGCTGGCGCGCCCACCAGAAATAAAGCCAGGCCGCCGCCAGCAGCAGCAGGCCCAGCGCCAGCGCCTCGAATCGCCGGCGGGAGGGCGGAGGGTCGCCGATGCGGGCTGGCTCCGGCGGAGGCATGGCGGCTAGGCTCCGTCGCCGGCGAGCGGGCGCGGCACGGCGCGTCCCGCGGTGTCGGAGCCGCGGACCTCCTCGTGGTATTCCGCGTCGGTGTTGACGTTCCAGAGATTGAAACGGCCGCCCTGGAGGTTCTTCACCGCGAGCAGCGCGGTCATCATCGAGTGGTCCTGGTTGTTGTACTTGTGCATGCCGTTGCGCCCGACGACCTGCAGGTTGGCCAGCGGCGCCAGCGCCCGCCGGATGATGTCCACGTTGTCCTGGTAACCGGGATCGTAGACGGGATAGGCCTTCTCCATGCGCACCACGGTGCCGTCCCGGACCCGGTCGGCGCGGACGAGGCCCAGCGCGGCCAGCTCGCGCTTGCCGAGCTCGATCAACTCGTGGTCGGGCCGGTTCCACAGGTCATCGCCGGCGAAGCAGAAATACTCCAGGCCGAGGCAGGTGGTGTCCGGGCGCTCCACCATCGCCGCGCTCCAGTTGCGGAAGTTCTGAATGCGCCCGAGCTTCACCGAGGGCTCGTGGACGTAGATCCAGTTGTCGGGGAAGGGATTTTCCCCCTCGATGACCAGCGCCACGGTGAGGAAGTCGCGATAGGCGAGGCGGCACGCGGCGGCGGCGGCCTCGGCGGACAGGGGCGGGTCAAGGGCGAGCACGGTGTCCCGCAGCGGCATCGAGACAATGCAATGATCGGCCGCGAAACGCCGGGACGCGCCGGCGGCGTCGACGGCCTCCACCCCCACCACGCGGTCGCCCTCGCGGATGAGCCGGGTGACCTGCAGGCCGGGGTGGAGCTGCCCGCCCGCGGTCTGAAAATCCGCCGCCGCCTTCTCCCACATCTGTCCCGGGCCGAGGCGCGGGTAGGCGAAGGTTTCGATCAACGTCTTGATCACGGCGGAGCCGCCGCGACCGCCGGGCCGCCGGAATGCGTTGCCGATCGCGGCGAGCAGCGAGAGCCCGCGGATGCGTTGCGCCGCCCAGTCGGCGCTGATCTGGGCGCACGGCAGGCCCCAGACCTTCTCGGTGTAGGTTTTGAAAAAGATGTTGAAGAGCCGCCGGCCGAAACGGTTCGACACCCAGTCCTCGAAGGAGCGCTCCGGGCGGCGCGGAAAGAGGCGCGCCCAGGCGTAGCTCGCCCCGCAGGCGAGGCTCGTCAGCACGCCGAGGTTGGCGAGGGCGTTCCACGGCTTGAGGGGATAGTCGAAGAACCGGCCGTGGTAATAGATGCGGGAAATGCGCCGCACCTGGATGAAGTCGTCGGGGAGCCGCTCCTGCCACCAGCGGGTGATCTCGTCGCTCTTGCTGAAGAAGCGGTGGCCGCCGATGTCGAAGCGGTTGCCCCGGAACCGCACCGTGCGGGCGATGCCGCCGACATAGGCCGGGTCCTTTTCGAGCACGATGGTGGCGAAGCCGGCGCGCTGGGCCTCGAGGGCGGCGGTCAGTCCGGCGGGCCCGGCCCCGACAACGACCAGGGTCTTGGGGGTGATTCCCATGGGGTGAAAAGCGCCAAGAAACGCGATCCGCCGCGCGACGTAAACGAATTTATCGCGGCGCGGACGGCGGCCGGACGCCGCCGCGAACCGGGGGAGGGGATCGCGGACGCCGCGCCACCAAGGTGGGTCCGCGGCAGCGACTTGTGCGGCCGGCGGGGCGGGGTCCGCGGCGCGCAAATTCCGGTCCACCGGCCGCCGGGTCGGCTGTCCAACTTTGGCCTTGCATTGCCACAAGCGGACATGCTTCCCTGACCGTCCTTTTTCTCTCTCAGCGTCGCGTTGTCAGCACCTGCTGAAGAACGCTTTTTTGGACCGCGAGTTTGGGGGCTGAATCCCAGATTTCGCGGGCCGTCTTTTTTCCGCGAAAAACGCTTGCCGGGGGTTCCCCGGCTGGTAGTTTTCGCACCTTTTCCCTCCATCTCTCCCGATAGTCCCAAGTCTTTATATGCCAACCATCAACCAACTCGTGAGGAAGGGCCGCCGCCGGGTCCGCGCCAAGTCGAAGGCGCCCGCCCTGCAGGGCAACCCTTTCCGCCGCGGCGTCTGCGTGCAGGTCATGACCCGCACGCCGAAGAAGCCCAATTCGGCCATCCGCAAGGTGGCGAAGGTGCGGCTCACGAATGGTTATGAGGTGATCTCCTACATCCCGGACGAGGGCCACAACCTGCAGGAGCACTCGATCGTGCTGGTCCGCGGCGGCCGCGTGAAGGACCTGCCGGGCGTGCGCTACCACATCGTCCGCGGCACGCTTGATGCGACCGGGGTGGAGAAACGCCGCCGCAGCCGTTCGAAGTACGGCGTGAAACGCCCGAAGCCCGGCGCCAAGCCCGCCGCCGCGGCGGCCGCCCCGGCCGAAGCCGCGCCCGCGCCGCCGCCGGCCACCGCCTGAGGAGACCCTGAACCATGTCACGCCGTCACAGAGCACAGAAGCGGGAGACGATTCCGGACATCCGGTACAACAGCGCGCTGGTCGCCCACCTGATCAATGTGATCATGGGGCGGGGCAAGAAGAGCCTCGCCCAGCGCATTGTCTACGGCGCCTTCGAGCGCGTGAGCGAGAAGCTCGGCAAGGGCGACCCGGTCGACCTGATGATCGGCGCGCTGGAGAACGCCCGGCCGCGCCTCGAGGTCAAGAGCCGCCGCGTCGGCGGCGCCACCTACCAGGTGCCGGTCGAGATTTCCTACGAGCGCCAGGAGAGCCTCGCGCTCCGCTGGATCGTGGCCGCCGCCGATTCGCGCAAGGGGCAGACCATGCAGGACGCCCTCGCCGCCGAGATCGTCGACGCCTACAACAACACCGGCACGGTGGTGAAAAAGAAAGAGGACACCCACAAGATGGCCCAGGCCAACCGCGCCTTCGCCCATCTGCGCTGGTGAGCCGCCTTGTTTCGCCCATGTCCGCCACCCTCCAGATCGCGAACGACAAGGCCCGGCTCTCCCCGGCCAACGCCGCGCAGCGCCCTTCGCCCCTGGAGTGGACCCGCAACATCGGCATCGCCGCCCACATCGACGCCGGCAAGACGACGACGACCGAGCGCATCCTCTACTACTCCGGTGCCGTGCACAAGATGGGCGAGGTGCACGAGGGCACGACCGTCACCGACTGGATGGAGCAGGAGCGCGAGCGCGGCATCACCATCACCGCCGCGGCCATCTCCTGCGCCTGGATCCCCTCGGTCGGACCGTTCGGCCCGATCAAACACCGGATCAACATCATCGACACCCCCGGACACGTCGACTTCACAGCGGAAGTCGAGCGCTCGCTGCGCGTGCTCGACGGCGCGGTCGCGGTCTTCTGCGCGGTCGGGCGCGTGCAGCCGCAGTCCGAGACCGTGTGGCGCCAGGCGAACAAGTACCGCGTGCCGCGGCTGGCGTTCGTGAACAAGATGGACCGGGTGGGCGCCAACTTCCTCGCCTGCGTCGAGGAGATGCGAAAGAAGCTCGCCGCCAACGCCCACCCCCTGTTCCTGCCCATCGGCGCGGAGGAGAATTTCCGGGGCCTGATCGACCTCGTGCAGATGAAGGCCTATTTCTTCGAGGAGGACGCCAACGACGTCCTCGGCCTGAATCCGAAGCTGGCGGAAATCCCGGCGGAGTTCCTCGCCGAGGCCAAGAAATACCACGAGAAGCTCGTCGAGGCGGTCGCGGACAGCGATGACGCCATCGCCCACAAGTACCTCGAGGGTGCGCCGATTTCCGTCGACGAGCTCATGCTCGGCATCCGCAAGGCCACGATCGCGCTCAAGTTCTGCGGCGTCATCCCCGGCTCGGCCTTCAAGAAGAAGGGCGTGCAGCGCCTGCTCGACTGCGTCGTCAACTATCTGCCCAACCCGCTCGACCTGCCGCCGACCCGCGGCCAGAACGGCGAGGGGCAGGAGGTCGTGGCCAAGGCCGACGACCGCGGCAAGACCGTCGGACTCGCCTTCAAGCTGTGGAGCGATCCGTTCGTCGGCCGGCTCATCTTCGTCCGCGTCTACCAGGGCAAGCTGACCAAGGGCCAGTCGCTCTACAATCCCCGCACCCGCCGCCACGAGCGCGTCTCGCGCCTGCTGCTCATGCGGGCGATGGACAAGGAGGAGATCGACACCGCCTACGCCGGCGACATCTGCGCGGTGATCGGCCTCAAGGACGTCATCACCGGCGACACGCTGTGCGACGACAAGGCCGACATCCGGCTCGAGCCGCCGACGTTCCCCGAGCCCGTCATCTCGATGTCGATCGAGCCGAAGTCGAAGGCCGACCAGGAGCGGATGGGCCAGGCGCTCCAGCGGCTCTCCGCCGAGGATCCGACCTTCCGCACCTTCACCGACTCGGACACCGGCCAGGTCATCATCGCCGGCATGGGCGAGCTGCATCTCGAGATCATCCGCGACCGCATGTTCCGCGAGTTCAAGGTCGAGGCCGACGCGGGCAAGCCGCAGATCGCCTATCGCGAGAGCATCACCGGCACCGCGGACGGGGAGGGTAAGTTCATCCGCCAGTCCGGCGGCCGCGGCCAGTACGGCCACGCCTGCATCAAACTCGAGCCGAACGTCAAGGGGAAGGGCGTCGAGGTCATCAACGAGATCGTCGGCGGCACCATCCCGAAGGAATACATCAAGCCCACGACCGAGGGCATCCTCGAGGCCGCCAACAACGGCGTCGTGGCCGGCTACCCCGTGATCGATTTCAAGGCCTGCATCGTCGACGGCTCGTTCCACGAGGTGGATTCCTCGGAGCTCGCCTTCCGCATGGCCGGCATCTTCGCCTTCAAGGACGCCATGGCCAAGGCCAAGCCCATCCTTCTGGAGCCGATCATGAAGATCGAGGTCACGGTCCCGGAGGAGTACCAGGGCGACATCCTGGGCGACATCAACCGGCGCCGCGGCCACATCCAGGGCATCGACCAGCGCGAGGGCGCCTGCATCATCACCGCGATGATTCCGCTCGAGACGATGTTCGGCTACGCCACGGACATCCGCTCCCTCTCCAAGGGCCGCGCCTCGTACTCGATGGAGCCCTCGCATTTCGACCAGGTCCCGGCGCAACTGCTTACGAAAATCGTCGAGACCTCCACCAAGGCCCCGGCCCGCACCTAACCCCCGTTCTTTGCCCGCCATGAAAGGTCAGCGCATCCGCATCAAACTCCAGGGTTTCGACTACCGCGTCATCGATCAGTCGGCCCTGGAAATCGTCGAGACCGCCAAGCGCTCCGGCGCGCGCGTCTCCGGCCCCATTCCCCTGCCGACCGTCATCGAGAAGATCTCGGTCAACCGCTCCCCGCACGTGGACAAGAAGTCCATGGAGCAGTTCGAGTCGCGCACCCACAAGCGGCTCATCGACATCATCGAGCCCACCGCCCAAACCGTCGACGAGCTCAAGAAGCTCAACCTCCCGTCCGGCGTCGATATCACGATCAACGTCTAATCCACCACTCCAATTTCCTGACAGACAGTTAGCAGCCCGCCGTCGGGCCCCCCCGCCGGCCATTGCTAATGTAGGTCCTACGAAACGGAACCCTCCACCTACCGCTTAGCCCATGATCGCTACCCTTTTAGGCACGAAGATCGGGATGACGCAGGTCTACGACGCCGCCAACGTCCTGATCCCCGTCACCGTGGTCGAGGCCGGTCCCTGCCCCGTGGTGCAGGTGAAGACCGCCACCACCGACGGCTACAACGCCGTCCAGCTCGGTTTTGCCCGGCGCAAGGTCAAGAACACGAGCAAGGCCGAGTTGAACCACGCCAAGAAGGCCGGCCTCGCCGAGGCCCCGCGCGTGCTGGGCGAGGTCCGCCTGCCCGAGGCGCCCACCGTCAAGCCGGGCGAACTCGTCACGGTCGCCATCTTCAAGGAGGGCCAGTTCGTCGACGTCATCGGCGTATCGAAGGGCAAGGGCTTCCAGGGCGTCGTGCGCAAGCATCACGTGGCCGGCGGTCCGGCCGCGCACGGTTCCATGTTCCACCGCCGCATCGGCTCGATCGGCATGCGCCAGACCCCGGGCCGCTCCTGGAAGAACCAGGCGATGCCCGGCCACCTCGGCGCCGACCATTGCACGATGCAGAACCTGCGCGTGGTGAAAATCCTTCCGGAGAAGAACCTGCTCCTGGTCAAGGGGGCGGTCCCCGGCGCGAACGGGGACGACGTCATCGTCCGCACCGCCATCAAGGGCCAGCCCAAGGCCGCATCCTGACCCCGGAGAACCTGCCGCCATGAAGCTAAAAGTTTACACGCCCGACGGGGCGAAGAGCCGCGAGGCCGACTTCCAGATTCCCTCCTTCGAGGGCGATCGCGGGGTCCAGGCCGTGAAGGAAGTCGTGGTGGCCCACCAGGCCAACGCCCGCCTCGGCACCCATTCCACCAAGCAGCGCGGCGAAGTCCGCGGCGGCGGCAAGAAGCCGTGGCGCCAGAAGGGCACCGGCCGCGCCCGCGCCGGCTCCATCCGCTCGCCCCTCTGGGGCGGCGGCGGCGTCGTCTTCGGCCCGAAGCCGCGCGATTACACCAAGAAGATCAACGCCCGGGTGAAGGCGCTCGCCTTCAGCCGCGCGCTGTTCGACCGCGCCACCGCCGGCGACCTCGACGTGATCGAGAGGTTCGAGGTCGAGCCGGTGAAGACCAAGGCCATCGCCCAGGTCATCACCCGCATCGTCCCCGCCGGGAAGGTGCTGATCGTCGACGACCCCTTCGCGCCCGGCACCCGCCGCGCGGCGCGCAATCTCGGCCGCGTCACCCTGCAGGAGGCCGCGAAGCTGAACACCCTCGACCTCTGCCAGTACCAGCGAATCGTCGTGTCGACCAAGGCGCTCGAGAAACTCATCGCCCGCGCCGGCGCGGCCACCGGAGGCAACTGATGATCCAACCCGACCAAGTGCTCAAGCTCATGCGCCTGACGGAGAAGTCCAACCGGCTCTCCTCCGAATTCGGCCAGTACACCTTCGAGGTCGCCCCCACCGCCACCAAGTACACGGTGCGCGAGGCGGTCGAGCAAACCTTCAAGGTCACGGTCACCCGCGTGAACATCCAGAACGTCATCGGCAAGCCCCGGCGCAGTCGCCGCGGCCAGCCCGGCCGGACCTCAGATTTCAAGAAGGCCATCGTGACCCTCAAGGAGGGCGACAAGATCGAGCTCACCTGAGCCGCGCGCCCGCCACGGAGACCACCGCCATGCCACTCAAATTCTTCCGCCCCATCACGCCCAACCTCCGGTTCACCCAGTTGAACCGCCCGGACGAGATCGATGCCAAGCGTCCGGAGCGCGGCCTGATCGAGCACAAGCACAAGACCGGCGGCCGCAACTGCTACGGCCGGCTCACCTCGCGCCGCCGCGGCGGCGGCCACAAGCAGCTCTACCGCGTCCTCGACTTCAAGCGCGCCAAGCTCGACATGCGCGCCAAGGTGCAGGCGATCGAGTACGATCCCGGCCGCACCGCGCTCATCGCCCTGATCGCTTATGCCGACGGGACGAAGAGCTACATTCTCGCCCCCAAGGGCCTGAAGGTCGGCGACGCGGTGATCAGCGCCGACAAGTGCGAAAACAATGAGTATCGCCCCGGCGACGCCTATCCGCTCGCGACCATCCCGCCCGCCACCCGGGTGCACGCGGTCGAGCTCCTCCCCGGCCGCGGCGCCCAGCTGGCCCGCTCGGCCGGCGTCGGTCTCGAGCTCGTCGCGGTCGAGGCCGGCAACGCGCAGCTCAAGATGCCTTCCGGCGAAATCCGCCTCGTGAACGCCCGCTGCCGCGCCACGATCGGCGAGGTCGGCAACGCCGACCACATCAACGAGTCGCTGGGCAAGGCCGGCCGCAACCGCTGGCTCGGCCGCCGCCCGCGCGTCCGCGGCATGGCGATGAATCCGGTCGACCACCCCAACGGCGGCGGCCAGGGCAAATCCAAGGGTGGTGGCGGCCGGCAGCAGGTCGTGTCGCCCTGGGGCCAGCTCGCCAAGGGCTTTCCCACGCGCCGCCGCTCCAAACCCTCCGACAGCCTCATCCTCGTCCGCCACAACGGCCGCCCGCCGCGGGGCCGCAAGTAAACCCGCCACCCCGGACCCTTATCGCTTCCTCCCATGGCCCGTTCCATCAAGAAAGGTTACTTCGTCGACCCGCACCTCATGGCCAAGATTGAGGCGGCCGGCAAGGCCAGCTCGCGCAAGCCGATCCAGACCTGGTCCCGGCGCTCGACCATCACGCCCGACTTCGTCGGCAACACCTTCAACGTCCACAACGGCAAGGCGTTCGTCGCCGTCTACGTCACCGAGAACATGGTCGGCCACAAGCTCGGCGAATTCGCGCCCACCCGCATCTTCAAGGCGCACGGCGGCATGACCCGCAAGGAGCTCTGACCGCGCCCCGCCCAACCGCGCCCCCCACCATGGAAGTCCAAGCCCTCACCCGCAACGCGCGCATGTCGCCCAAGAAAGTGCGCGAGGTCACCCGCCAGATCCAGGGCCGCAAGGTCCCGGCGGCGGTCGACCTGCTCACGCTCATCCCGCGCAAGTCCGCGCGCCTCGTGCTCAAGACCCTCAAGAGCGCCATCGCCAACGCCGAGAACGACCCGAAGGTCAACCTGACCGCGGACCAGCTGGTCGTCCACCGCGCCCTGGTCGAGAACGGCCCGGTGCTCCGCCGCTACAAGGCCGGCCCGCGCGGCTCCGCCATGCCGCGGCGCAAGAAAATGTCCCACGTCCGCATCGTCCTCACCGAAGCGGCCAAGCAGAACTAACCCCCCGAACCGTCCGCCCCGCCCAACCGCCATTCCCATGGGTCAGAAGACACATCCCATCGGCTTCCGCCTCGCCGTCAATCGCAACTGGCAGTCGCGCTGGTATGCGAACAAGAAGGACTTTCCCGGCCTGCTCCACGAGGACCAGATGATCCGCACCAAGCTGATGGAGAAGCTCAAGCAGGCCTCCGTGCCGCGCATTTTCATCGAGCGCGCCTCCAACCGCGTCCGCGTCAAGATCTTCACCGCCCGCCCCGGCATCGTCATCGGCCGCAAGGGCCAGGAGATCGAGAAGATCAAGGAGGACCTCGCCCGCCTCACCGGGAAGGAAATCCTGCTCGACATCCAGGAGGTCAAGAAGCCCGAGATCGAGGCCCAGCTGGTGGCCGAGAACGTCGCCCTCCAGCTCGAGCGCCGCATCGCCTTCCGCCGCGCGATGAAGAAGTCGGTGGAAATGGCCATGACCCTCGGCGCCGAGGGCATCAAGATCCAGTGCTCCGGCCGGCTCGGCGGCGCCGAGATCGCCCGCCGCGAATGGCAGCGCAAGGGCCGCGTGCCGCTGCACACCCTCCGCGAAAACATCGATTACGGCTTCGCCGAGGCGAACACGCTCTACGGCAAGATCGGCGTCAAGTGCTGGATCTGCAAAAAAGAAGCCGACCTGACCAACTGAGCCGCCGGCTCCCCTGACCCTCCCTTTTCCCATGGCTCTCGCACCCGCCCGCACCAAATACCGCAAGCAGCAGAAAGGCACGCTCACCGGCAAGGCCACGCGCGGCAACACGCTCGTGTTCGGCGAATTCGGCCTCCAGTCGCTCACCCGCGGCCCCATGACCGGCGCGCAGATCGAGGCCGCCCGCATCGCGATCTCCCGCCACCTCAAGCGCAAGGGCAAGCTCTGGATCCGCGTCTTCCCGCACAAGCCCATCACCAAGAAGCCGGCCGAGACCCGCATGGGCCACGGCAAGGGCCCGGTCGAATACTACGTCGCCCAGATCAAGCCCGGCGTCATCCTCTTCGAGCTCGGCGGCATCCCCGCGACCATCGCCAAGGAGGCGTTCCGCCTCGCCGACACCAAGCTGCCGTTCAAATGCCGCTTCATCGCCCGCGAAGGCGTCGCGGTCTGAGCCCGGCCGCCCCGCCCCCTCCGCTCCCATGACCTCCAAAGAAATCCGCGCGCTCTCGGCCGCCGAACTCGAGACCAAGCTTCGCGACCTCCGCACCGAGCTCCTCCAGCTGCGCCTGCGCCGGCAGACCGGCCAGGTCGAGAAGCCGCACCTGCTGCGCGAACAGCGCAAGGACATCGCGCGCCTCCTCACCGCCCTGCACGCCAAGAAATCGGCGCCCGCGCCGACCGCCTGACGCCCCCCGCCTTCCCATGTCCGCTCCCACCCGCTCCAAGCGCAAAACCTTCATCGGCTTCGTCACCACCCGCATGGGCGACAAGTCGGTCAAGGTCACCGTCCCCTTCCGGACGCCCCACGCGACCTACCAGAAGGTCGTCAACCGCCAGACCGTCGTCCACGTCCACGACGAGAAGAACGCGGCGAAGATCGGCGACAAGGTCGAGGTCATGGAAACCCGCCCGATCAGCCGGCTGAAGCGCTGGCGGGTCGTGCGCGTGGTCGAGGCGGCCCAGACCGCGATCGCCCAGGCCATTTCCGAGGACGACGTCGCCCAGACCGTGCCCACCAAACTCGCCGCCGCGCCGGCCCCCGCCGCCACCCCGGCGCCGGTGGACGCGCCGTCCGCCTGAACCCACCCCTGAACGCCATTCCCGGAGGCATGCCATGATTCAACTGCGCTCCATTCTGGACGTCGCCGACAACACCGGCGCCCGCAAGGCGTCGCTCATCCAGCGGATGGGCCAGAACACGCCCTTCGCCCACGTCGGCGACGTCGTCACCGTCAACATCAAGGAAAGCACCACCGACGCCACGGTGAAGAAAGGCGAGGTCGTCAAGGCCGTCGTCGTCCGCACCAAGGCGCCGATCCGGCGCGCCGACGGCAGCTACCTGCGCTTCGACAGCAACGCGATCGTCATCCTCGGTCCCGACGGCAATCCGCGGGGCACGCGCATCTTCGGGCCGGTGGCCCGCGAGCTGCGCGCCAAGAACTTCATGAAGATCATTTCACTCGCCCCGGAGGTGCTCTGACCATGCCGAAGTCCCACATCAAACGCGGCGACACGGTCGTCGTCATCGCCGGCGCCCACACGGGCAAGCAGGGCAAGGTGCTCGAGGTGCTCGTCGCGCAGGCCCGGGCGCGGGTCGAGGGCGTCGCCATGGTCAAGCGCCACCTGAAGAAGTCGCAGGAGCACCCGCAGGGCATCATCGCCGAGCGGGAGGGCTCGATCCACGTCTCGAACCTCATGCCGCTGGCCCGCTGGGAGCAGACCAAGGCCGGCCGGCTGGCGAAGGAGACCGCGGCCAAGACCTGAAAGGGTGGGGCGCCCCGCCCCCGCCCGCACCACCATGAGTTACATTCCCTCCCTCAAGAAGCAGTACGTCGAGCGCGTCGTGCCCGAGCTGATGACGCTGCGCGGCTACAAGAACAAGCACGAGGTGCCGCGCCTGCTCAAGATCACGATCAACACCGGCATCGACGCCGAGGCCGACAAGAACGTGATCGCCGACACCCAGAAGGACATCGGCACGCTCGCCGGCCAGAAGCCCGTGCTCGCCAAGTCGAAGAAGGCCATCGCCAACTTCAAGCTCAAGAAGGGCCAGTTCGTCGGCTGTCACGTCACCCTGCGCGGCCCGGCGATGTGGGAGTTCCTCCTCCGCCTCCTCGCCGTGGCGCTCCCGACCATCCGCGACTTCCGCGGCATGTCGCCCAAGCTCGACGGCCAGGGCAACTACACCATCGGCATCACCGACCACACCATCTTCCCCGAGATCACGGTCGACAACGTGAAGAAGCACATCGGCCTCGACATCACCATCGTGACCAGCGCCGGGAGCGACGACGAGGCCCGCGACCTCCTGCGGCTGCTCGGCATGCCGTTCCGCCGCGCCGAGGGCCCGGCCAAACCCACTCCCGCCCCCACCACCAAGGCCGCCTAGTTGGCTTCGAATTTCGATTTTTGACCGGCAATTTTCGTCCTCCCCGGTCGCCGCGATCCAAAATCAGAACTCTCCGATCCAAAATGCCCAAGACCTCCGCCATCGAGCGCAACAAGAAACGCCAGCGCCTCGTCGACAAATACAAGGCCAAGCGCACCGAGCTCAAGGCCGTGCTTGTCAACCCGAACACCACCGACGCCGAGTTCTTCGCCGCGCAGAAGAAAATCGCCAAGCTGCCGCGCAACTCCTCGCCGGTGCGGGTGCGCAACCGCTGCTCGCTCAGCGGGCGGCCCCGCGGCTACATCGGCCGCTACGGCGTGTCGCGCATCACCTTCCGCGAGCTCGCCCTGTCGGGCAAGATCCCCGGCGTCACCAAATCCTCCTGGTAATTCTTCCGGCCGGCGGGAGTGGGATATGACCCGCCCGGCCCCCACCCACCGCCATCCCCCATGACCGATCCGATCAGTGATTTTCTCACCCGCGTGCGCAACGCCAGCAAGGCCGCGCGCGAGGAGTGCGTCGCGCCCTATTCGAAGATCAAGGAGGCCCTCGCCACCATCCTCAAGGCCGAGGGCTACATCGCCGACTTTGCGCCGGGCGTCGACGCCGACGGGCACAAGACCCTCGTCGTGAAGCTCAAGTATGTGGACAGCGCGCCCGCCATCACCGGCCTCCGCCGCCTGAGCACCCCCGGCCGCCGCCTCTACTGCCGCGCCGGCGAGATTCCCCTCGTGCTCAACGGCCTGGGCGTCGCCATTCTCTCCACCTCCAAGGGCCTGATGAAGGACCAGGACTGCCGCCGCAACAAGCTGGGCGGCGAGCTGGTCTGCAGCGTTTGGTAAGAAATCCCGCCATGAGCCGCATCGGCAAACAACCCGTTCCCATCCCCGACAAGGTCACCGTCGACGTCTCGGACCACGCCATCCACGTGGAGGGTCCGAAGGGCAGGGTCAGCAAGACCTTCGCCAACGTCGTCAAGCTGTCGGTCAACGACAAGAAGCAGATCATCGTCACGCCGCTCGAGCAGAGCCGTTTCGCCAAGGCGATGTACGGCACCGCCCGCTCGATCATCAACGGCATGGTCAAGGGGGTCACCGCCGGCTACTCGAAGGACCTCGAGATCCAGGGCGTCGGCTTCAAGGCCATCCTCAAGGGCAAGCAGCTCGACCTCGTGCTCGGCTACTCGCACGAGATTCTCTTCGACATTCCCGAGGGCATCAAGGTCACCGTCGCCGACAACACCAAGATCAAGGTCGAGGGGGCCGACAAGCAGCTCGTCGGCGCCGTCGCCGCCGAGATCCGCAGCTTCTATCCGCCGGAACCGTACAAGGGCAAGGGCGTGCGCCTGGTCGGCGAGCGCGTCCGCCGCAAGGAGGGCAAGACCGTCGCCTGAGCGCCCCCGCCGCCCACCCGCCATGAACACCACCGCGAAAGCCCAATTGTTGCAGAAACGCCGCTGGCGCATCCGCCAGAAGGTCGCCGGCACCGCCGCGCGTCCGCGCCTCACCGTCAAGTTCTCCGGCAAGCACATCTATGCCCAGGCGGTGAACGACGACGCGTCGACCACCGCCGTCTTTGTCTCCAGCATGGCCGCCGACCTGCGTCCCCAGCACCTCAAGGCCAACCTGGCCGGCGCCAAGGCGCTGGGCGCGGCCTTCGGCGCCAAGGCCAAGGCGGCCGGCATCACCCAGGTCGTCTTCGACCGCAACGGCCGGCCCTACCACGGCAAGGTGAAGGCCTTCGCCGACGCCGCGCGCGCCGCCGGCCTCGTCTTTTGATCTCCCCCATGAGCATCGCCGCCCGAAACACCACGCCCGCCCTTCCGTCCGATTCCGCCCTCTCGGGCGCCCCCGAGATGATGGAGAAGGTCGTCTTCATCAATCGCTGCGCCAAGGTCGTCAAGGGCGGCCGCCGGTTCAGTTTCTCCGCCCTCGCCGTGGTGGGCGACCGGAAGGGCAGCGTCGGCATCGGCTACGGCAAGGCCAACGAGGTGCCCGACGCCATCCGCAAGAGCACCGAGCACGCCCGCAAGCGCATGGTGGCGGTCAAGCTCAAGGGCGACACCATCCCGCACGAGGTGCTCGGGGAGTCCGACGGCGGCCGCGTGTTCCTTCGTCCCGCCAGCCCCGGCACCGGCATCATCGCCGGCGGCGGCGTCCGCGCGGTGCTGGAGGCCGCCGGCGTCCGCAACGTCCTTTCCAAGTCGATGGGGTCCAAGAACCACATCGCCGTCGTCCACGCCACCCTCAACGGCCTGCGCAAGCTCCGCCTCGCCGCCGAGGTGCACGCGATGCGGATGAAATCCTGAGCCCGCCGCCCGGTTCCCGAGCGCAACGCAGAGACGCCCATGAAACTTCACCAACTCACCAACGTTCCCGGCGCGGTGCACCGGCGCAAGCGCGTCGGCTGCGGCGAGGGCGGCGGCCACGGCCGCACCTCCGGCCGCGGCGGCAAGGGCCAGACGGCCCGCAGCGGCGGCTCCATCCGCCCCGGCTTCGAGGGCGGCCAGATGCCGCTCTATCGCAAGCTGCCCCAGCGGGGCTTCAACCGCGCCCGCTTCCGCGTCGAATACGAGATTGTCAACGTCGGCGATCTCGCCCGGCTCGACCCCGCGGTCGCCGCGGTCGGCCCGGCGGAGTTCGCCACGGGCGGCCTCGTGCGCCGCGGCACCGCCCCGGTCAAGGTCCTGGGCGGCGGCGAGCTCAAGCGCGCCCTCAAGGTCAGCGCCCACAAGTTCTCCGGCTCGGCCAAGGCCAAGATCGAGCAGGCGGGCGGCCAGGCCGTGGTGGTCACCTGAAATCGCGCGGCGGGCCCCCGCCGCCCTTCCTCCCTTTCCGATGTTCTCCGCCTTCACCAACTCGATGAAAATCCCCGAGCTGCGCTCGCGGATTCTCTACACGCTGGGCCTGCTGGCGGTGGCCCGCGTGGCCGCCCACATTCCGCTGCCGGGGCTCGACCCCCAGCCGCTGCAGAATTTCTTCCAGACGCAGGGCGCGAGCACCAACGGCGTGCTCGGCCTCTACAACATGTTCACGGGGGGCGGCCTGGTGAAGGGCGCCGTCGGCGCGCTCGGCATCATGCCCTACATCAGCGCGCAGATCATCTTCCAGCTGATGACCGCGGTCGTGCCCAGCCTCAGCCGCCTCCAGCAGGAGGGCGACGTCGGCCGCCAGAAGCTCACCCAGTACACCCGCTACGCCACCCTGCTGATCTGCCTGGTCCAGGGCGCGATGCTCATCGTCGCGCTGGAGAATCCCGCCCGCCTCTTCAGCGGCTACGACGTCGGCGTCTATGGCGAGATCGTCCTCGTCAACAAGGGCTGGTTCCTCGCCACCTCGGTCATCTTCATGACCGCGGGCACGCTCCTGCTCATGTGGCTGGGCGAACAGATCACCCAGCGCGGCGTCGGCAACGGCGTGTCGCTGCTCATCACCGTCGGCATCCTCGCCGACATCCCCGGCGCGGCGCAGACCCTGCAGACCCTGATCTTCGCCCCGATCGGCGTGCAGGGCCTCAGTGCGCCGAAGCTGCTGATGATGGTCCTGCTCTTCCTCGGCGTGGTCATGGGCATCGTCATGATCACCCAGGGGCGCCGGAAGATCCCGGTGCAGTACGCCAAGCGCGTCGTCGGCCAGAAGGTCTACGGCGGCCAGAGCTCGTTCCTGCCCCTGCTGGTCAACTACTCGGGCGTCATGCCCGTGATCTTCGCGATCTCGATCCTGCTCTTCCCGCAGCAGATCCTGTCCTACCTCGGCGCCGCGCTGAACCTGCCGTTCCTGCTCGATCTTTCGCAGACCCTGCTGCGCGGCCACTTGGCCTACTACTCCGCCTACGGGCTGCTGATCCTGTTCTTCAGCTACTTCTGGGTGTCGGTCATGTTCAAGCCGATCCAGATCGCCGACGACCTCAAGAAGTACGGCGGCTACGTCCCCGGCGTTCGTCCGGGCGAGCCCACGGCCAAGTTCCTCGACTTCATCATGACGCGCCTGACCCTCGCGGGCGCCATCTTCCTCACCATCATCGCCGTCCTGCCGGACGTGCTGTTGTTTGAGTTCAACGTGCCGCAGCGCATCGCCTACTTTTTCGGCGGCACCGGCATGCTTATCACCGTGGGCGTGCTGCTCGACACCATCCGCCAGATCGAGACCTTCCTGCTCCAGCGGCATTACGACGGCTTCCTGCGCAAGGGGCGCATCCGCGCCCGCAGCTCGGCGGCCGTCGCCTCGGCCGTCGGCGAGGCGGCCGACCTCAAGACCGTCGCCGTCCTCTGGATGTGGCTGGGCGTCATCTTCCTCGTGGGCATCATCTTCTGGTTCCTCAGCCGGTTCGTTCTTTAAGACTTTACTCCCCGGGTGATGCCTGTCATTCCCCACTACTTTTCGCTGCCCGACCTTGCGGCCGGCAACCGGCGATTGGGCTTCGGGGCGGTTGGATGGACTTTTCCTTCCGTGCGTTCCGCAGCCGGTTCTTTGAAGTTAGAGCACGTCTCTTCTGAAGTCCTTGTGCCTCAGGAGATTTGGCGCCGCGTGCGCCGGGCGGGTTTCCGCCCGTCGTTCCGGACGCGCAAACCCGATGCGGGACCCGGCCTGACCGGTGTCCCGGCTACGTTGCTCGCTGCCCGCCAGTGGGATTCCGGGTGCGGGGCCTCCGCGGCCGCCGCTCCCGCCGCCGTCCGATGATTCCGATCAAGGATCGTGAGGCCATCGGGCGCATGCGTGAATCCTGCGCCATCGCCGCGACGGTGTTGCACCGCCTCAAGGCGCTGGTGCAGCCGGGCATCAGCACCTTCGACCTCGAACAAGCCGGGCGCGACCTGATTCACGGTTACGGCGCCCGCAGCGCGGATTACGGTTATCAGATCGGCTCCCGCCGCTTTCCCGCTCACACCTGCCTCTCGGTCAATGAGGAGGTGGTGCACGGCATCGGCTCGCTCAAGCGCATCCTCCGCGTCGGCGACATCATCTCTCTGGACATCACCGTCGAATCCGGCGGCTACGTCGGCGACAACGCCATCACCGTGCCGGTCGGCGCGATCGCGCCGCGCCTTGCCGAGCTGCTCCGGACCACCGAGGAGGCCCTGCACCTCGGCATCCAGCAGGCGCAGGTCGGCAACCGCATCGGCGACATCTCCCACGCCGTGCAGACCTTTGTCGAGGCCCGCGGCTTCAGCGTCGTCCGCGAGATGGTCGGCCACGGCGTCGGCACCGCGATGCACGAGGAGCCGCAGATCCCGAACTTCGGGCGCCGCGGCACCGGCGAGCGGATCAAGCCGGGCATGACCCTGGCGATCGAGCCGATGGTCAACCTCGGCACCCACCGCGTGAAGACCCTGGCGGACGGCTGGACGGTCGTCACCGCCGACGGCCTGCCCTCCGCGCACTTCGAACACACCGTGCTTACCACCGAGCGGGGACCCGAGATCCTCACGCTCCCGCGCCCCGCCGGCGCCGTCCCGCTCCCGGTCTCCACCGCCTCGGCGGCCTCCTGATCCCTTTCCCGATTCCTCCCTTCCACAAACCGCAATCCTGACTCTCTCCCATGCCACGTCTGCTTGGTGTCGACATTCCCCCGAAGAAGAAGCTGGCCTTCTCCCTTCGCTATATTTACGGCATCGGCCCCGCCCGGGCCGACGCCATCGTCAAGACCACGGGCCTGGATCCCAACATGCGCGCCGCGGACCTCTCCGAGGAGCAGCTGAGCAAGATCCTCCACGTGATCACCGACCAGAAATGGGTGGTGGAGGGCGACCTCCGTCGCGAGATCACCGCCAATCTCAAGCGCCTGCAGGCCATCAACTGTTACCGCGGCGTGCGCCACCGGAAGGGCCTGCCCGTCCGCGGCCAACGCACCAGCACCAACGCGCGCACCCGCAAGGGCCCGCGCAAGACCGTCGGCGTCAGCAAGAAGGTTGAGGCCGCCGCTGCTCCCGCCTGATCCCCGCCATGGCTGAAGAAAAATCCACTCCCGCTCCGAAAAAGGAGAAGACCCGCCCCGAGGCGGCCGAACGCGCCCCCAAGAAGGAAGCGTCGCCCGCTGACGCCCCCGCCAAGGCGGAGGCCCACGACAAGAAGCCCGCCAAGGAAAAGGCGCCCAAGGCCGGCGCCGCCGACAAGGGCGCGAAGAAGGAGAAGGAGGCCCCCGCCGCGCCCGCCGAGGGCGCCGCCGCCCCGGCCGCCACCACCGCCGCGCCCGACAAGCCCGTCGAGCTGATCGGCGGCGTGGCCAAGCAGCCCACCGCCGAGGAGCTCCTCAAGGAGGAGCTGGGCGAGATCAAGGTCCGCAAGGCCAAGGGCTCGAAGAACATCACCACCGGCTTGGCCAACATCCTCGCGTCGTTCAACAACACGGTCGTCACGATCACGGACCTCAAGGGCAACGTCATCGCCTGGTCCAGCGCCGGCAAGTGCAACTTCCGCGGCTCGCGCAAGTCCACCGCCTACGCCGCCCAGGTCGTCGCCCAGGACGCCGCCCGCAACGCCATGTCCCACGGCCTGAAGGACGTGCAGATCCGCGTCTGCGGGCCCGGCCTCGGCCGCGACTCGGCCATCCGCGCCCTCCAGGCGATCGGCCTGGAGATCACCTCGATCATCGACGTGACCCCGATTCCGCACAACGGCTGCCGGCCGCGCAAGCGCCGCCGCGTCTGACCCGCCCCGCTCACCCTCACTCTCACTTTCACCCTCCATGGCCCGCTACATCGGTCCCTCCACCCGCGTCAGCCGCCGCTTCGGCCAGTTCATCCTCGGCTCGGGCAAGGCGTTCGAACGCCGCAATTTTCCGCCCGGCCAGCACGGCCCCAAGTCGCGCCGCAAGATGTCGGAATACGCCGTCGGCCTCTCCGAGAAGCAGAAGGCCCGCTTCATCTACGGCCTGCTCGAGCGCCAGTTCCGCCGCGTCTTCGCCATCGCCAAGAAGGAGCGCGGCGTCACCGGCGAGCGCTTCCTCCAGCTGCTGGAGACGCGCCTCGACAGCGTCATCTACCACCTCGGGTTCACCAAGACCCGCGCCGCCGCCCGCCAGTTCGTCAACCACGGCCACATCCGCGTCAACGGCCGCAAGGTCGACGTGCCCAGCTTCAACGTGAAGCCCGGCGACGAGGTCGAGGTGAAGCCCGCCGCGTCCTCGCGCCAGATCGCCACCCGCGGCCTGGAGGAGAACCGGCTGCGCAACGTCCCCGGCTGGCTCGCCCTCAACGCCGAGATCCTCAAGGCCAACGTCGTCCGCCTCCCCGTGCGCGACGAGATGGACCCGAGCATCAACGAGCAGCTCATCGTCGAGTACTACAGCCGGTTCTGATCCGCCCGCCCCCCACTTACGCTCCCTAATCCTTAACTGTTCCCGCCATGCCCAAACGCCTCGGAAAGTTCGAATTGCCCAACAAGCTCACCAAGGTCGAGGAGGGTTCCAGCCCCACCTACGCGAAGTTCATCGCCGAGCCCTTTGAAGCCGGCTACGGCCACACCGTCGGCAATTCCCTCCGCCGCGTGCTCCTCAGCTCCATCGAGGGCGCCGCCATCAGCTCGATCAAGATCGAGAGCGTCCAGCACGAGTTCCAGAGCATCGAGGGGGTGGTGGAGGACGTCACCGACGTCGTCCTCAACCTGAAGAAGATCCTCCTCGTCTCCCAGAAGCGCGAGCCGGTGCGGCTGATCCTCAAGGCCACCCGCGAGGGCCCGGTGACCGCCGCCGACATCCAGCCCGACCCGGCCATCCAGATCGTCAACCCCGACCAGGTCATCTGCACCCTCGACAAGAACCGCACCTTCGAGGCGGAGATCGAGATCAAGACCGGCCGCGGCTACTGCCCCGGCGACAACAACAAGAAGGAGGACCAGCCCATCGGCGTCATCCCCGTCGACTCGCTCTTCAGCCCGGTGCGCCTCGTCCGCTACACCGTCGAGAACACCCGCGTCGGCCAGATCACCGACTACGACAAGCTGATCCTGGAGATCTGGACCGACGGCCGCATCACGCCGGACGACGGCCTCAAGCAGGCCGCCTCGATCCTCAAGCACCACCTCGACGTGTTCGACCGCGTCAGCGAGGAGCACTACGAGTTCGAGAGCCAGCAGAGCACGGTCAGCGAGGAGGAGAACAAGCTGCGCAAGCTCCTCAACATGTCGGTCAACGAGATCGAGCTCTCGGTCCGCGCCGCCAACTGCCTGAACAACGCGAACATCACCACCGTCGGCGAGCTCGCGATGAAGACCGAGCAGGAGATGCTCAAGTACCGCAACTTCGGCAAGAAGTCGCTCAACGAGATCAAGGAGAAGCTCGAGGCCCTCGGCCTCTCGCTCGGCATGAAGTTCGACGAGCGCCTCCTCGACACCAAGAAGGAAGCCTGACCGTCGCGCGGAGCGCGACGGAAGCAACAAGTTCCAAGGACCAAGTTTCAAGAACCCGGTGCCAACTTCGCGCGGCAAGTCTTGATACTTGCCACTTGATACTTGGCCCTTTCCCCGACCCATGCGTCACCTCAAACATCGCCACTCTCTCGGCGTCACCCGCGAGCACCGCGCCGCGATGCTGTCCAACCTGGCGGCCGCCCTCATCCGCCACGGCCGCATCGAAACCACGCTGAAGAAGGCCCGCGCCCTGCGCCCCTTCATCGAGAAGGTCATCACCAAGGCCAAGCGCGCGGCCGCGGCCGCGGAGAAGAAGGACGCCATCCATCTGCGCCGCACCGCGCTGCGCAAGGTGCGCGACGAGGACGCCATCACGCTCCTGTTCAATGAAAAGGCGGCCCAGTTCGCGAAACGGGCCGGCGGCTACACCCGGATCTACAAGCTCGCCCCGCGCCGCGTGGGCGACGCCGCGGAGATGGCCCTGATCGAATTCGTCGCCGCGGACGACGCGGGCTACAAGAAGCAGTCGCGGCCCAAGAAGGCGGCCCGCAAGGCGAAGGCGGCGGAGGCCGCGCCCGCCGCGGCGCCGGCGGAAGCGGCCCGGCCGGCCGGGGACAAGCCGGCGGACGAAAAGCCGGCCTGACGCCGGCCCGGGCGCGGCCGCGCGTCGCGTACCCGGGGAAAATGCGTGGCGTCCGGCCATAATCGGCGGTAGTTTCGCCCCGCGCCATGGACCTCACGCTCGGTGCCGCCGTCTTCAGCCTGCTCGTCCTCGGATTCTTCTTCGGGGTCTGGATCTACTACGACCGGCGCGACCGGGCGCTGTTCGACGCCGAGCGCCAGCGGGTGACCTTCCACTGCATCCGCTGCGACCGGCTCTATTCGGCCCCGCGCGGCACCGAGCTGGCCGCGTGCCCGCGCTGCGGCCACCCCAACAGCCGGCTGAAGTTCTGACGCGGCCCCGGGCCGGCGCCGATTGGGGATTGCCTCGCCGCCGGGCCCGCCGCCATAAGTTCCCATGGCACAGACCATCGCCGTCCTCGATTTCGGGTCGCAATACACCCAGATCATCGCGCGGCGCATCCGCGAGTGCCAGGTCTACTCGAAGGTCTACCACTTCACGACGCCGGCGGCGCAGTTGCGGGCGGATGGCGTCATCGGCATCATCCTGTCGGGCGGCCCCAGCAGCGTGCTGTCCCGCGGCGCGCCGCGGCCCGACCGTGCGATCTTCGACCTGGGGGTGCCGATCCTCGGCATCTGCTACGGCATCCAGCTCTTCGGCCACCTGCTGGGCGGCCGCACGGCGAAGAGCGACCACCGCGAGTACGGCCACGGCACGCTCACCGTCCGGCGCGCCGGACGCCTGTTCGCCGGGCTGCCGCGGCGTCTGCGGGTCTGGAATTCGCATGGCGACCGCGTGACCCGGCTGCCGCCGGGCTTTCGGGCCATCGGGGTGACGGAGAACTCGCCCTTCGCCGCGGTCGAGGACCCCAAGCGCCGCTTCTACGGCATCCAGTTTCACCCCGAGGTGTTCCACACCGAGCGAGGCACCGACATCCTGCGCAACTTCCTGCTTGGCGTATGCGGAGCGCGTCAGGACTGGTCGATGAAGAGCTTCATCGCGCAGGCCGTGCGGGACCTCCGGGCCACGGTGGGCGGGGGCCGCGTCATCCTCGGCCTGAGCGGCGGGGTCGACTCCTCGGTGGCCGCGGCGCTGCTGCACAAGGCGATCGGCCGCCAGCTGACCTGCGTGTTCGTCGACAACGGCCTGTTGCGCCAGGGCGAGCGGGAGGCCGTGGTCGACCTCTACCGGCGGCATTTCCACATCGACCTGCGGATGGTCGACGCCTCGCGCCTGTTCCTGCGGCGCCTGCGGGGAGTCGCCGACCCGGAGCGCAAGCGCAAGATCATCGGGCGCACCTTCATCGAGGTGTTTGAGCGGTCGCTGAGGTCGATCGGGCACGCCGATTTTCTCGCCCAGGGCACGCTCTATCCGGACGTCATCGAGAGCGTGGCCATCGGCAACAATCCGGCCGCCCTGATCAAGAGCCACCATAACGTGGGCGGCCTGCCCGCGCGGATGCGCCTCCGGCTGCTCGAGCCGCTGCGTGAGCTCTTCAAGGACGAGGTGCGCGCCGTTGGCGTCCGCCTGGGCCTGCCGCGCGCGGTCGTGTGGCGCCAGCCGTTCCCCGGGCCGGGGCTGGGCGTGCGGGTGCTCGGGGCGGTGACCCGCGACTATCTCGAGGTCCTTCGCCGGGCCGACGCGATCCTGCAGGACGAGATGCTGCGCTCGGGGTGGTATTGGAAGGTCTGGCAGTCCTTCTGCGTGTTCCTGCCGGTGCGGTCCGTCGGCGTGGTGGGCGACGAGCGCAACTACGCGTGGGTGATCGCGGTGCGCGTGGTCCAGAGCGTCGACGCCATGACGGCCGACTGGGTGCGCCTGCCGCCCGACCTGCTGCAGCACATCTCCAGCCGCATCACCAACGAGGTGCGTGGCGTCAGCCGGGTCGTCTTCGACATCAGCTCCAAGCCCCCCGCCACCATCGAGTGGGAATGAGCTTTTCCGTTGCGAACTTTTGGGTCGCGGGCAAGTCTCACCCGGTTACCCGAACCATCATGTCCCTGACCACAGCTCCGGCCCTGGCCCGCCTTCTGGGGCTGGCGGCGGTCCTTGGCACCGCCGCCGCCGCGCGGGCGCAGACCGCCGACCAGGTCATCGCCAAGGCCCGCGCCTACCTGGGCGGCGACGAGGCGCTCAGCGCCATCCGCTCGGTGCATTTTGTCGGCACGATGGAGACGCAGGAGAACACCCCGGACGGGCCCAAGCCGGCCCAGTTCCGCATCGAGATCATCTTCCAGAAACCCTACGAGCAGCTCATCACCAAGACCTCGGCCACCGTCATCGACACCATCGGGCTGGACGATCTCGAGGGTTGGGAGCGGATCCAGGACGTCACCGACCGGAGCCGCTGGCGCCTGGTCCTCCTGTCGGCGGACTGGGTGAAGAAGCTGCGCGCCAACACTTGGGAGAACCTGAATTTCTTCAAGGGCATCGAGCAACGCGGCGGCCATGCGGAGCTGCTCGGCCCGGCGACGATCGACGGCGTGTCCGCGATCAAGATCGCCTTCGTCCATGAGCCCGGCATCACCTTCAGCCGCTATTTCGACCAGGCCACCGGCAAGCTGCTCCTGACCGAGACCGACCAGGGCGGACGCATCAAGGAGGAGGGGCAGATCATGGTTGGGAACGTGCGCTTTCCCCAGAAAGTGACGACGATCAGCAGAGTCGCCGACGCCAAGGGCAAGCTGGTCGACAGCCCGATCGTGGTCACCTTCGACCGGATCACGATCAACGAGAACTTTCCGGAGAACCTGTTCGCGGTGCCGGTGCTGAGTCCCCCGGTGGAGCCATCGCCGCTAGCCCGGGCTCCGGGCGGAAGCCAGGACCTGCTGACTCCGCCGCCGGCAGGCGTTACGGTCCCGACCACCCCGGCTCCGGCGGCCAGCCATTGATCCGCGCGTGGGCGGTCCCGGTCCGGCGTCGCGCGGGCGCGTCCCGCCAAACCCTTTGACGCGGGGCGGGGGACCGCATAGCGGTTACCCTTCCATGCGCCTGCTCCGTTACGACTCCCGCGACTTCCGCACCCGGCTGGAGGCTTTTTGCCGGACGTCGTCGCCGCCCCGCGCCATGCAGGCGGCGGTGGCCGCGATCCTGGCGGATGTCCGCGCGCACGGCGACGCGGCGATCGTGCGGCAGGCGGCGCGCATCGACGGCGCGCGCCTCACGCCGGCGCAGTTTCGCGTGCGGCCGGCGGAGCTGGCCCGCGCCGCGCGGCGCCTCCCGCCGCGCGACCGGCTCGCGATCGACCTGGCCCGGGGCCAGATCGAGGCCTTCAACCGCGAGACCCTGCCCCGCGGCTGGTCGGGGCGCAACCGCCACGGCGCCCGGGTGGGGGAGAAACACGATCCCCTCCGGCGGG